>Ga0209198_1000725_pt1 | contig 28178 bp, 45 predicted proteins | sample COGITO_mtgs_1105_2_FD_184804 | JGI IMG/M metagenome (GOLD analysis project Ga0209198, IMG submission 184804) | Pelagic marine microbial communities from North Sea - COGITO_mtgs_110519 (SPAdes) (version 2) | ecosystem: Environmental > Aquatic > Marine > Epipelagic ...
GATTTTGGAAACTCCACAAATAGTGTTGCTCTTGGTGTAGATGATATCAAATTTTTAGTTTTAGCAGAAGTAAACGATACTCTTAGTTTTGATGCGAAAATAAAATCAATAAAAATAACTTCATAATGAAACACTACGGAAAATACATATTCCCAACACACGAGAAAGCGTTGGAGATGCTAGAAAGTTTACAATCAACAGAAGAAAACCCTTGCTTTCATATAGCAGGTGGATTAATCATAGAAAAGATTGCAGATGCTACAGAAGACACAGAAGCAGAGTATTCAGATAGATACCAACTAGATGTTATTTGGCATAATCTACCAAACGAGGGTACAGAAGAAGAACCTGCTTATGACCATCCGTATGGTTGGAAGAAATACGAAGCAGAAGTATCAGGAGAAGGAAATCATAAGATGGGAGCTTACTCATACCAAAAATATAAACTATAATAATTAAATTAGATAAACATGAGCACAAGAGTAATTAACAGTAAAAGAGGAACATCAGTAAAAAAAAAAATGGCATCAAAATCAAGGATAGCTAAAACTATTGATAGAGACAAAAAAGAAAAGCCTAACAGGAAGAGTTAATGAAAAACAACCTAAGAATACTTTTATACACTTTATCTATTATTTTATTTGCTTTTAGCTATGAGATATGTGATTATTTATATTTTGATGATGTAAATTCTTGGTGGGATACTAAATGTAATTTATACGCTATAGTAATCTCGATTGTTTTTATATCTTCAAGTATAGATAAGAGAGGTGTTCTTAGGTTTGTATTGGATATAGGTGTAGGATTTACGGTATCTAATGTTGTTGATAGATTATACTTTAACACAACTCAATTTACAAAAGCAGATATAATAATGATAATAGCAACTTTCTTTTTTGCTATAATAGATTACAAAAAAGATGAACTCAGAGAAAACAACTAAGGAGATATTAAACAGTATTCTTATTACACAAGAAGAAAGAGCTAAAGAAGATAGGCTAAAAGCTAAGAGGCAGCTAGAAGATGCTGCTGCGTTTAGTAACTTCATGAATGCTCAACAAGGTGTTAATGACAAACTTCTAGGTTATCTTGAGAGCAATTCAGCAACAAATCAAGAAGGTGCTATAGAAAAACTAGATAGACTAGAGAAAGCGTTTAACGATTTAAAAGGAAGTATTGATAAAAAGATAGCTTTCTTTACAGGAGCAGGTGTTGTTGCTATTAGCGTTGGAAAATGGATTATAACAAAAGTATTCATATGAACTTAACAGAAAATTTTAAATCAGAAGAGTTCCAATGTAATGACGGTAGTCAGATGCCGCCACACGTATTTAAGAACGTTGTAAGCTTGTCTATAGCTCTTCAAGTAGTAAGAGACTGTATAGGATATCCAATTAACATTACAAGTGCTTACAGGAGCTTAGAATACAATAATAGCATAGGTAGCAAGGATAATTCTCAACATGTATTAGGTAAAGCAGCAGATTTGCAAGTAGAAGAATTAATACCGATAGAACTTTACGAAACCATAGAGGCTTTAATAGAATTAGGATATATCCAAGAAGGAGGATTAGGAATTTATAATACATTTGTGCATTACGACATTAGAGGATATAAAGCAAGATGGGATAATAGAAAATAATATACAATGATAAGAACTTCAAGTAATACAAGTAATAGTGCTAATGTTTTTGAAACAAACGCAACATCATCTTCTTTAAATTCTGTTTCTACAGAAAAAAGTTCAACTTACGATTCAATAGAATATGTTGTAGATGTAATGACACAATCAAACATAGTAGAAGATAATTCTCCTAGGGTTGATTTTGTAGATAGAGCTTTTATTAATTTCCACGACATAACTCAAAGCGTTTCTTTTGTAAATAAATCTATTGTAGATAGAATAAAAAGAAATTCTACATTCAGAGTATTGCCTGATATAGCAAACACAATATCTGTAGAACCAGAAACAAGCTCTATTATATTTGATAGTACTGATAATATACTAAAGTACTACAATGGTACTGAGTGGATTTCTAGTGACGGAAGTAACCCGTCTGATACTTGGGAGTATTTAGTTTATAATTGGAGCTCTGAACCTACGTTAAACGCAGCGATATCAGGTGGTGATGTTTACGACTACGAGCTTGACGGAGTAACTAGATATAGGTTTGTACCTAACCCTTACGATTCAACGCAGGATGCTTTTTACAGTGATTTTGACGGAACGAATTTAACTAATTTAATAGTAGCAAGAGGTTAATATGGCAATTTACAATACAAAGGTTTAATTATGAGTTTTTCAGAATCAGCAGGAGTTATTACACAAACAGGAACAGATACTAATTATAGTGGTATGATTGGACTGACTGGCGTTACTAAAAACGGCAATCAATATACGTTAGATAATACACGACTGTTAGTTACAGGTACATTGGACGTAGACAGGACAACCGATAGATTGAGGTTTATTAATTATGCGGATTTGCCTGGAAGGGAGTATGTTTTTAAAATAACAGGTAATTTTGATAACTCAACTGTTAGAACGTATCAAAATACAACTATTTACGACCCTTTACCGTCAATTAGTTTTGAATTTGAAAAAATCAATGGGGGTAACAATGGTCTGTTTGATGGTTACATTCAAACCACATCAACTTCTAATGTAACCATTCAAGGCATGGTCAATGTAAATGACGGAGCAACTACAGGGTCACAGTTTAATTTAGCTCATAATTTTGAAGGAAATGTAACCCTAGATAACGCAATATTTTTAAATAGCACAATAGGCACTTTAAAACTTATATTTACTGCACAAACAGCTTCTACTATAACAATTAACAATTGCGAGTTTTATGGTCACGGATACAGGACAGCAGCAAACAGTTTAACGGTAAATGGGTTAAATACATTTGGACACCCTGAAACTATCAATGTAAATACTACTAATTTTGTAAGCGATTTAACCTTGGAAGGAATGGAGGGCTTTGGGGTAAGTACAATTTTTAGGAGTGCGGGAGTATCAGCTAACCTAAAATTTGTAAGATATATTAATCCCTTCTCGTCTATACCTGCACCGATACCATTAATTAATGTATCTTTATCTAGTGCAGCAGGCAGCCAGACGATTGTTCAGAATAGAATGATTTTTACAGTTCAAGATGCAAGCGGAGTAGTGGCTAACGCAAAGATTCAAGCAATTGACACAGACAACGGAAATAGACCAACTACAAATTACGGAGCCTCCCAAGCTTATGAAACAGCCACATCAGGTGATTTAACATATTCAGAGATTACAGATATAAACGGTAATGCAACTTTTTTAGTCACAAGTGCCGTATGGTATTTAGGCACAAGCTCTACTGATAAAAATATAGATAATCGTGGAGTGGCTAACACGTATGATTTAAATTACAAACTTTCTAGTTTTTTACATTTACCAACAGAGCAAACACCCAATCATTACGCGTCAGGTGACAAAAAGCCAGTATTTTTATTATCATTAGATGCTTCTATTACAGAGACAAACGAAACAACTATTGCTTCTTATAGTGTAATTGATAATGCTAACAAATTTTACGACAGGGCTAAAAAGTTTTGGTACGATAATTTTGATAGGCAGAATTTATATGTAACTAAATCAGGTAATCAAATAGATGCAGGCAGTTACAACGTAATAATAGACGCAACGGCATCTAGTGTTTTTAATGTGTCTGGCAACACCATTACAATAAAAGCAAATACCTTTACAGGCGATATGACTACAACAGGCGTTATTACACTACTGAATGGAGCAATCTTTAACGGCACACGAACAGATGCAAATGGTACGGTTTTGCCTTTAAGAAACATATCTGTTACAGGATTAGTTGCTGGTTCTACAATTAGAATATACAACGAAACTACTTCTTCTCAAGTTTTTAATCAAGTTGTAGCTGGTACAAGTTATACAGCGCAATACGCTGAGGGAGTAGGCTATTCTATTGGTGACGTATTAGAATTAAAAGTTGCTAAAATAAATATGTTGGAATTTTCTACCTCTGTAGTTGTTACTCCTACAGGTTGGACTGCTTTAGTATCACAAGAGACTAATGCGATTTATAATGAGCATGGAGTAGATGGGTCAACTGTAACAGGTATCTCTTGGGATAGCGGAAATATGGAATTTGACTTTAATGACGCAGATAACAATATTGAAGGTGCAGATATTGGAGCGTGGTACTATTATTTTATTACTACACAAGTAGGTATTTCAGAGGCGTTCGGTGCGCTAGTATGGTCTCAGGTTAATAAAATAACAAACGCAACCAATAAAGTAGCTATAACTTTTGACAATATTAAAAGTTCTCCTTTGCAAATTAACAACTGCTGGATAAATAGAGATGATGGTGTTTCTATAATTGCAACTACAAGTAATTCAATACAAATTAACCCGCCTGCTGTATTTAACACAAGTATTGCTGATGTTGCATTGATAAAAGCTAAAACAGACTTACTTAATTTTACGGGTACAGATATTAAAGCAACCTTAGACGGTGAAGAAGTTGTTACAGATACAGCGAGTAGAGATGCAAGTAAAGCTGATGTAAGCGGTTTAAGTACATTTGACCCAAGTACGCAAGATGTAAACACTAATAATTTAAGTAGGGAAGCAAGCAAAGCAGACACTACAGACTTAGCGACTAAAGATAATCAAGAAATAATAAATAACGGTGTAAAAAAATCTAGTTTAATAATACCACATAATGAGGACACTCAATAATATAGATAAAATTTATACAATATTGTCGTTTAATAAATTTTACTTATCTTTACAAATGTGATTACACCTATATAAAATTAAATATGGATTTTAAACAAATATCATTAGATTTGAAAGACCTAGACGATTCTCAGGGAATTGTTACTGCTTACGCTAACGCTTACGATTTTAAAGATAGCGATGGTGATATTTCGGCAAGAGGTAGTTTTAATAAAACAGTATCAGAGAACTTTAAGAGGATTAGAGTTTTAAAGGATCACAACCCTAGAGAAATGGTCGGTGTGCCTTTGAATATAGACCCTAATGACTCTTATGGATTGCTTACAACTACCAAGTTCAATATGAATAAGCCTTTAGGGAAGGATATGTTCACAGATGTTAAACTAATGCATGAATCTGGCTTAAACGCTGAGTTAAGTATTGGTTATCAAGTATTAGGTAGAGATAGTAAAAACAAATCAATAATTAACGAGTATAAGTTAATGGAATACTCTTTTTTATCTAGTTGGGGTGCTAATGAATTAAGCACTGTACAAGGTATTAAGGGGATTAAATCTCATTACGGAATAATGGAGTTGATAGAGAAATCTTATAACTTAGATTATTCAGACGATAGATTAAGACAAATAGAATCAATGCTAAAAGCACTTTCAGACAAAGAGCCGTCAGACACTGACACTTCTAATGATGAGCCGCTAACAGAAGAGCAAAAGAATATAAATATTATTAACGAATTTAGAAAAACACTAAGAAAATGAGTTTAGATGCAGAATTAAAACAAATGAGTTCTGATTTAGAAGGTAAATCAAAAGAACAAATAAAAGAGGCTCTAGTAGAGTTCGGAGCAAAGAACCAAGAGGCTATCCAAAAGTCTATTAACGATGCTGCTCAGGCATTTGAGGCTAAATTAAAATTAAGTCAAGACCATATCGACGCTTTAGATATTAAATTACAAGCTAAGACAAAAGGAGAAACTGTTAAGACTACAGCGATGGAGCTTAAAGAACACTCTGTAGAGCTTAAAGCAATGTCTACTAAGAATAGCAATAAAGAGATTTCTGTAAAAGCTGATACAGTTAGGTCTACTATTAATGGAAATCAACAAGCTAGAGAGCTTGATTCTATTGGTCAATTGGCTACTAGAAAACTTACAATGTATGACGCTTTTGTAAAGATTCCTGTTTCTGAGTCTAACAACAACGGGGTTATTAGATATTACGATTGGGATGAATCTACTATCAATAGAGCTGCTGCTATGGTTGCAGAAGGTGGTTCTTTTCCAGAGTCTACTGCTGCATGGGTAACAGAAACTATTTCATTAAAGAAAATTGGAGATACATTACCTGTGTCTGAAGAGTTTTTTGAAGATGAGGCTATGTTTGCTGCTGAGTTAGGGCAATTCCTTAACACAAACGTTAACTTAATCGTAGATGATCAAATTGCAAACGGTCCAGGAACAGGGAACAACCTAAAAGGGTTAATGAACTCTATCCCTACATATACGGCTTCTGCTAGTGGTATTCAAGACGCATCTATTTACGATTTATTCCCAAAAGTAAAAGAAGCTATAACAACTACAGGAGGTTCTAAGTATATGCCTAATATAGCTTTTATGAATATCGCAGACATCAACAAATATAAGTTGAAGAAAGATGCTAATAACAACTATGTAATGCCTCCATTTGTATCAAGAGACGGAGAGGTTATTGATGGTGTAACTGTTATTGAATCTAATGTTATCACTGCTGATACAATGGCTTTAGGAGATAATAGATTTGGACGTATTTACGAAAAGCCAGGAGTAGTATTATCACAAGGTGAGATTAACGCACAGTTTACATCTGACATGACTACATTGAAAGCTAGACGTAGATTGTTATTCTTAATCAGAGGTGCTGACGCTCCAGGATGGAGAAAAGTTGACGGTATTGCTGCTGCATTAATAACTTTAGCGAGCTAATATGATAGAGATAGAATTTACTAAATCTTTTGCTAACAAGGAAAAAGGTGATAAGATATTTATAGACTCGATGATAGCATCTACGTTAATAAACAAACACAAAGTAGCTAAGAGAGTTAAGAAAAGTAAAAAAGACTCTAAATAATAATAACTAGCCTGTCTTTAATTAGGCAGGCTTTTTTAATATAAATAGATGGCATATACGGATATAATATCACTAAACGACGCTAAAACCTATTTAAGGGTAGACGATACTTTAACAGAGGACGACCAATTTATAACTAGAACTATAAACGCTTCATTTAGTTGGATCGAGAAGAGAACAAATCAAATAGTTTCAGCAAGAGAAAAAGAATATGTTTTAATTAATGGCTACACTAGAATATATGACAGCCCAATTAACACAGACTTATCTACTTTAACTGATTACGAATTTACAAATAAGGGTTTGTATTATACGGTATGCGCCAACAGTTTAGACGTGGAAAATGAATTTACTTTAAATATTGGGGAGAGTTTCGCTGATAATGTAGATTTTGAACTTATCAACGTGGCTTATGAAATAATTGAGTACTATTATAACCAAGCTAAAAAGAAACAAGAGGTTAAAGGCATGACTGTTTCTGATTACCTTAGTGAAATGTCAAAAGAGTATATAAACATTAATAGACGCTTTATAATATGAGAGCTAGACAACTTAACAGAAAAATAGAGATATGGCAAGCTAGAAGGGTTAAAGATGGTTCTGGTGGGTCTACAACCTACAATGAACTAATAACTTCGTCTTGGGCAGCCGTTAGAACACACAAAGACACCCGTAGAGATACTGAGGTAGGTGTTAGTGATTATTCTGAAAAGTTGGATATTACGATGCGTTATAGAAACGATATACAATATAATTCTGTTAATCAGTTCTTAATGTATAGAGGGGTAAAATATACTTTTACTATGAGTCCAATGAATATGGATTTTAACGAGTCTTTTATTGTGCTAACAGCATCAAGAGAAAAAACTAAATCGGTTGAGGTATTAGAGCCTATAAATCCAGACGCTAACACTATATTTATTAATTACAAAAATAGAGTTATAGGGGATGGCGGTACGTTTGAGGCTGATGATTGCGTGTTAACGTACATAGAAAACAATATAGCATGAAACTAAACGCAAATGTTGTAGGTGTTAAGGCTTTAGAAAAGAAGTTTAAAAAGTTTGGTATTGAGGGACAAAAACAATTTGAGGATATAACAAAGATTCAAGCTTTAGAGATTCAAGCAGACGCTAAAAGGCAAGCTCCCGTAGATTTAGGTAAGTTAAGACAAGGAATAGTCACAGAAGAAGTAAATAAAACAACTTACATAATTGCAGCTTTAGAGAAGTATTCGGCTTTTATGGAGTTTGGTACAGGTATGCTAACATCGATACCTAAGGGTTGGGAAGAGATAGCTATATTATTCAAGGGTAAAGGAGTGAGACAAGTAAACCTACCAGCTCAACCGTTTTTATATCCTGCATTTATGAAGGGTAGCGATCAATATATAAAAGACTTAAACACAGCGTTGAAACGTTTAACAGATAAATTTAATAAGTAATGGATAAGAATTTACCTAATAAATGGGTTAGGAAAGCTGTTTACGATGCTATAGATGGGATTGTAGTAGATGGTTACGCTATAGAGTGTTTTGACACTTATGTATCGGGTGCTAATCAACCTGACCACTATACAATACTAAGCACACAAACAAGCTCAGTAGATAAGAATAATAAGTGCGAATGGTTTTGGGATAGCTCAATTACAATAGAGGCGGTTACTTATTATCCAAGACCAGGAAACCCAGGAAGTAAACTGCTTGCAAACAATATTATTGATGAGATTAGGTTTCAAACTAATGACTTGGTGTTAGATGCAGCGAGTGATTTAGAGATATTTGTACAAACGCAAGACTTCCCTAACGGGCTAACTATTTCTACGGATCACGAAAACATTTTTAGAGAGTTTATCACAATAAATTTTAGAATTAAATAGATAGAATTTAGAATAACTAATATGTTATAAATTTTGCTTATATTTACATTAAATATTTTTTTAACTTAAAACACAATAAATATGTCTTTCATTAAAGGAGATGCTATTATTTTGTACATATGGGATAATGTTTCAGCCTATAAGCCTGTTGCGTGCCTTACGTCAAATAGTTTAGCACAAACAAGAAACATTATTGAATCACAAACAAAGTGCAATCCTGGAGTTGTCATTAAGGATGCAGGTTCTTTAACTTATGAGATTACATTTGAGGGTAACTACATTGACACAACGTCAGCAGGAAGTACCGATACGGACAAGGTATCACATGACGCTTTAAAGATTCTTTTAGAAACAGGAGCGGCTGAGACTTGGAAAATGGATACGGGATTAGCAGATACTACTGCTTATTACGGGACGGGTATTTTCTCTGACTTAACTTTAGATGCAGCAGCAGGAGATGAACTAGCTACTTTTAGCGGTACGTTATCAGGAAGCGGAGCAATCACAACTACAGACCCTAACTAATAATATATGAAGAGCATTAAATTAGTTATTGCAAAGAAAGAAATTGAGTTTCATTTTGGGCTTGGTTTTTTGGGAGAGTTGCTAGATAGTTTGGATTTATCTATTGAGGAATTAATGGGAGGGTTACAAAAAAACCCTTTTAAACTATTGCCGAAGATAATGCACGGAGCAGCTACATACGCATCATTACGAAAGGATGAGGAATTAGGTTTATCATTATATCAGCTGACCGACCTTATAGATGAAGATGGAGGAATAGTATCTGAAAACGTAAGTAAGTTTTTAGAGGCTTTTACTAAGAGTATGAGTAAAGATGTTCCTAACGAACCAACAACAAAATCCAAGGGAAAGAAGAGAGCGGTTCTACAAAAATAAATTGGTCTGAGGACGTTTTGTCCTTTTCTTTGGGAGAGTTGAATTGTCCGTCCTTAGAATATGTTTACGATATGACTTGGGCGGAATTTCGTATAAGACAATTTGCATACAGACGAATGGATAATTATTCATGGATTAAAGTAAGGGAAATTGCTTATCAAGCTCTAGTAGGATCGCACGCAGACCCAAAAAGACTACCTAAATCTAAAGAAAAGTTTATGCCTTTAGATGATAGGAAACAAAAAGAACTAACAGAAAGGCAGTTAGAGGCTATGAGAAACGCCCAAGCTGTTTATCTAAAAGAAATACAAAAAAGGAATGGCAAGCAATGAGTTAAACGTAAAAATAGGTGCTGATATAGATAACCTAATCGTAGAACTTAACAAGGCTAAAAAAGAGCTTGGTTCATTCTCTAATGATGTAGATTCTTTTAGTAAAAAACTACAAAGAACAGGCGAGAAAATGAAGTCTATAGGTAGTGCTATGTCTAAATACATAACATTACCTTTACTTGCTTTAGGTGGTGCTGCTTTAAAAACGGCAGGAGACTTTGAGAAATTAGAAACCTCTTTAAGAACTTCTTTTAACGGTAATGCAGAGGCGGCAAGAAAAGCCTTTAAAGTTATTACTGATTTTGCAGCAAAAACACCGTTCCAGGTTGAGCAGGTTGCAGATGCTTTTATAAAACTTAAAAACTTAGGATTAGACCCAAGCGAAAAAGCGTTGACTGCTTACGGTAATACTGCGTCTGCTATGGGTAAATCACTTAATCAAATGATTGAGGCGGTTGCTGATGCGAGTACGGGAGAGTTTGAGCGTTTAAAAGAGTTTGGTATTCGTGCAAGTAAGCAAGGCGATCAGGTTTCGTTTACTTTTAAAGGCGTTACCAAAACAGTTAAAATGGAGTCAGCGGCTATTGAGGGGTACTTGATGAATATCGGTCAAACTGATTTCGCAGGTGGTATGGAGGCACAAAGTAAAACCTTTTTAGGGCGTTTATCTACCTTAAAAGATAGTGTTTCTTTATTACTTAAAGACTTTGGAGATATAATGATGCAGTATGTAAATCCTGTTATTGATACTATATCTGATTTAGTTAGAAAATTCGGTGCATTATCACCACAAACAAAGAAAATAATAGTAGTAGTTACTGCTTTTGTGGCTGCTTTAGGTCCTTTACTTATAGGGTTAGGGTTTTTATCTACAACTATACTACCTGCATTGATTGCAGGGTTTGGAGTGTTGTTGTCACCTATTACTTTGGTTGTTGCTGCTATCATAGCTTTAGCGGCTGTTGTTTACAAGAACTTTGATAGTGTAATAAATAAAGTATCTGAGTTTTATAATTCTTTTGTAGACGTATATAACCAAAGCGTATTATTAAGGGGTATTATAGCAAGCGTAGCAGCAACGTTTAAAATACTTTGGATTAACGCAAAGTTAGCCATGGACAACGCTTGGGCTGTAATAAAAGGATTTGGTAAAAACGTTGTAGAGTTGTTTAGCAATATAGTAACTATTATAGCAGGTGCGTTAACCTTTGATTTAGATAAAATAAAAAAAGGTATTAGCGGTGTTAAGAGTGTAATATCTAAAGGTTTTTCTGAGATATCAGAAGAGATAAAAGGCAACATAACTAAAGCAGGAAACGATGTAGCGGTTGTGTTAGGCGAGGCTATAGATTCAACTATAAGCGGACATTTAGAACACAAAACACCCGAACAAATAAAAGAAAGTTTGTCTAACATGGCAAACAACGTAGGAGAGTTTGCTAAAGGAATAGGTGAAAAAATAGCCAATTCTTTAGGGTTAGGATTTTCGGGAGGTGAGGAAAGCGGCGGAGATACAAGTATAGGTCTTAGTAATGTTGTTTCTACAGAATCAGATAAAGTTGTAGAAGAGTTAAGTAATCTTAACAACCAAGCGAACGACATAATTAGCAACGGAATAGCAGGAACATTTGATGGGTTAGTAGACGCAATAGGAGGTTCTTTATCTAATGGTGGTAATGTTTTAAAGTCAACAGGAGCTGTTTTATTAAGCTCTTTAGGTAGTATTGTTTCTCAATTAGGTAGAATGGCAATAGGTATAGGTATAGGTATAAAGGCAATTAAAGCGTCTTTGTCAACTCTTAATCCATTAGCCGCTATCGGTGCGGGTGTTGCTTTATTAGCGTTAGGTTCTGCTTTCTCTGCGGGTGCTAAAAAACTAGGTTCTTCTGGAGGTGGAGGAGGTTCTGATGTAAGTATTCCTGCAAGTTCGGGTAGTACTGGTCAATCTTCGTTTAGTGGAAGTAGCCAATCATCATTTAGCGGTAACTCTAATAGTTTACAAAACGTTGTTTTTGAGATTCAAGGGACAAAGTTAGTAGGTGTATTGAGTAATACATTAAATAGAAATAGAAGTTTAAACGGTACTTTATCAATTAACTAGGATGGCAAACAGTTTTTATACAATACAACTAACAAGCAATAATCTAGCAGGTAACTTTTTAAAGGTTCAAGTAGATCCTATAGGTAATACAGATAAATGGAGTACTACTACTTTTGTGAATGGTGCTACGTCTAATTACTATCAATGTGAGATAGGTACAGATATTGAGCAAACTATTATAAACTTAAAAGACCAATTAGATTATTATTACACAGGTGCTGGATATACTAACCAACCATACAACACTACTATAATAGCGACAGACACTTTAAAAGTAGAACTAATAGAACCTTATCTTGATTTTGAGGTTTTTTTGTTTAGTGGACTAGAAGACAACGCTATATTAGCAATAGAAAATGTTCCTAACATAAAATACTATATAGAATATAATGATAGTGTAAACATTTTACATAGATTTGAGTTATATGACTCTAATTATTTTGAATCTCCTTCAGAGGTTCAAGGCTACGTTACTATGGATTACGGGCAAGTAGACGAAAACCTAGAGGCTATTAGAGGGCAAGGATTAAGAGTAAACTTAGAGGCTGATGCATCTTTAACTTTCGAAGAATTATTTGAGGAAAACGAAAAAACTTTTAAATGTATTTATTACAGAAATAACGTTATTTTATTTCAAGGGTGGCTAAACCCCGAAGGATTTTTTGAAGATTACGTAAATGACAAATGGATTGTGTCTTTTGATTGTATTGATGGACTTGGTTATCTTAAAAACTTAGCTTTTGTAAATGATGACGGAACTAATATAACAGGTGTAAAATCACAATTAGAAATACTTTCTTTAGCGTTACGCAGAACAGGGATCGAAGTAAATATAAACGTAGATATTGATGTGTTTTATACAGGATTAGCAGATACAAATTCTATTTTAGAAAACGTAAAAGCAAATACAAGGCGATACATAAAAGACGATGAGGTTACTGTAATGAATTGTGAAGAAGTTATTAGGGATATATTAGAGCCTTACGGGGCAGTTTTAACGTCTTACAATGGACGTTGGGCAATCTATAAACCAAATCAATTAGTAAGCAATCAAACGGCTACTTTCTTTAGATACGACTATTTAGGGGTTGCGTTATCTCCAACGACTATAACTTACGATTTTGATTTTACAATAGGTAGCCAAGTAGACGGGTACGACCCTCATTACTGTAACGGAAACCAACAATTTACAAATCAGCCTAGTTTTGGGGCTTATAGGATTAGTTATAAATATGGTGTTTTACGCTCTTTAATAGATAACAACAGTCTTTTAAGTAATGGAACTGGATATGATGACTTTGTAATAACAGACCTTTTAGAGATAGTGATTAAACCTGCTGGAGAATATGGATTTGGGTTAAATGTTTTAGGGCCTGGATTTAAGAACTCAGTTATAAACACACTTAACTACATAGTACCAAGTGGGTCTAGTTTTAAATTAAGCCTTGCTTATTCTTTTAGTAATGTATCTAGTTCTGATTTAAATAGAAATAAATTTGTAGTAAGAGTAGACGACGATAATACTTCTAATTACTACACTTTAAACACAAACGGCTCATGGAAGTTAAACGGTAGTTTTTCTACTATAAAAACTGATTATTCAGAGGGTGATACACTAAGTAGTTATGATTTAGATGTTAATAACGTGCCCGTTAAAGGCACTATGCAAATTAGGTTTTACAATCCAGAGGACGATCCTTCAACGGTAAATAGTGGTATTTGTGATTTCACAAACATATCCATAACTAGTTTAGATGTTGGAGACGAAGAAGGCGAGACATGGACTTTTGAAAGAACAAACAATCCGTCATCAAGAATAGAAAAAACCAGAGAGGTTTTTACTGGAGATTCAGAGTTTAATACATACGAGGGTACTTTATACAAATCAGACGGAATAACACCCACAGAAACATGGTATCGAAAAGGAATAACGGAAGCCGTGCCAGTTCTCGAATTAATGGGTTCGGAAGCCATGCGAATGAACGCAAACACAATGAGAATATTTAATGGTGATGTTTTTGGTTATTTTAATTATTTGAGTGTTATTACTATTGATGGAAGGACTGGTAAGTTTGGAGTTACTAAATATAGCTACGACACAAAGAGTAATATTATATCTGCTGAGTTTAAGCAAATGTTTGGCGATGAGCTAACGGATTTAGACGTAGAGAAACGGTTAGACTATGGTAATGTAGTAGAGCCAACTATTAGAGGATAAATAAAAACTATAAAATATTATAGTTAAATAGATTTTGTATATTTAAATTATGATAAACGGAACATTAAAGATATTATATATAAAACAATATGGCGAGTATTTGCCTATCGGTTGTTTAACGGATAATAGTTTTTCAGAAAGTGCCGAAATGTTAGACACAACTGTAAGAACAAATACAAACGGATGGACTAGCTCTATACCTGTTGGTCAATCTTACAATATTGATTTTAGCGGATTGGTAACTAACGATATTTCAAGCGACTCAATTATAACGTTTCAAGCGTTAAGGGACATAAAAAGACAAAGACAACTATTAGAATGGAGAGTTTCAGACGGTAATGGTAATGATGATTTTGGATCAGCATATATAAACAGCTTAGGGGAAAGCTCTACAATAGATGAGTTTGTTTCTTTTAATGGTAGTTTAGTAGGACAAGGAGAGCCAACAAATACTTTTGACGAGTTATTTTATGGCTATAAAGACAGGGTTTTAGCTGATGGGGGTACTTTTGAAGCTGAACGATGTGTAAAAGAATATATAGAAAAAATAATATAACATGAGTACAGTATTTGCATTTATACCGCAGTCTTATAATACAAGCAAAGCATTTATAATAGTTCCTAGCTCTGTTGGGTTTATTAATTTTAGTAGACCAGCACCAGCAGACAGAACAGACCCAAACGGAGACACTGAGTCTATGGCAACAAACGTTCCTAGAATTGATTATTCAGGGGAGGGTTGCCCTGTTTTGCTTTTAGATAATTCTTTAACAGAGAGATGTTACCAAGCGTACCAACTAGCTATAAATCCTAATAAAATGGTTTGGGAGCTAGAATTAGCTGCTGCAAGTAACACAACAGGAACAGAAAGAGTTGTAGCTATGACAGACCTAACAAATAGCATTGTATCTATAGGTTACACTTCGACTGATAATCAAATATCTACTAAGTTTATAAATAATAGTACTACAATAGCTGATATCACATTTGACCACTCAGACAATACTATACTAAGAGATATAAAAGTAGTCAAAAACGGAACAGATATCTTAGTTAAGATTGATAATGTTTATGTTGGTGGTGTATTTGATGCTACTAACTTACCTACAATTGAAGAAATGAGCTACTCAGTTGCCAACACTAGAGATTGGATGGACGGTAAAACAAGAGATAACACAGTTTTTGACGATATAACAAAATATGATAGTACTGATACATCATGGGGTCAAGTAGTACAAAATATTAGTAACTTATTTACAGAGAGATAATGGGATATGAAATAAATTTAGGTAACGGAGAATGGGCTACAGGTCAAGGCGGAATGGCTATGACTGTTACTGATACAGATACAGGAGTAAAGGAGGCTGTTTTAATGGGCTGTGATAGAAACTCTAACAAAACAGCGGTAAACAAAGATGGTTTATTATATGATGTTTTACCATACGAGCCTAGTGTAACTTATGTTGATGGTGTTGGTGTTTTGAATAACGAACCACAAGCCACTAATATTATTACTTATAGCGAAGATTTTAGTCAGTGGAATAGTTCTTCATCAGGCTTAGGAGATTCCGTAATCGTGACTCCTAACAACTCAATAAGTCCAACGGGTTTAAATGATGCGACAAAATTAGATTTTAATTTAAACGGAGGTAATACGGCATCTGATGTGTCTCAACTAATTTTATTATACAACGCTACTAGTGGACAAGAATTAACATCTTCCATATGGATAAAATCAGCAGATACAAATGATTATACAATTGCTCTTGATTCAGATAGCCAACAAGGAAATTTGGTTGTAGCCACTAACGAATGGCAAAGATTAGACACTAAAAGAACAGGCGCAAACACAGGTTCAAGAACTTTTAAAATAGGTCTAAGAGGTTCTTTTGGAACTTCTGATAGTGCTAGTGTTTTAGTTTATGGCGCACAACTAGAAGCAGGCTCACTAGCTACTTCCTACATACCAACAAACGGAGCAACACAAACAAGACTAGCAGACACAGGGTTTAAAACACCTGATATTAGTAAGTGGATTGATGGTTCTGATTTTATTGTGGAGTTTTCTTTTAAGGATTTAGGAGCTTCTAGTTCACGAAGAAGATTAACATTGTCTGATGGTAGTACCTCAAACAGATTGCGTATAACAAAAGAAGCTTTAGGCACTCTGTCTGTTAACTTTGACATAGGAGGCGTATCTTCTGCGGTTGCAATGGCTATTTCAAGTACTCCGAGTCAGGATTTTGTATTAAAAATACGGGGTAAGTCAGGAAGTTATTTTGCTAGTATAGATGGTGTTGATTTTGGAAACTCCACAAATAGTGTTGCTCTTGGTGTAGATGATATCAAATTTTTAGTTTTAGCAGAAGTAAACGATACTCTTATTTTTGATGCGAAAATAAAATCAATAAAAATAACTTCATAATGAAACACTACGGAAAATACATATTCCCAACACACGAGAAAGCGTTGGAGATGCTAAAAAGTTTACAATCAACAGAAGAAAACCATAGCTTTCATATAGCGGGGGGTTTAATCAGAGAAAAGATTGCAGAAGCTACAGAAGCAGAGTATTCGGATAGATACCAATTAGATGTTATTTGGCATAATCTACCAAACGAGGGTACAGAAGAAGAACCTGTTTATGACCACCCTTACGGATGGAAAAAATACAAAGCAGAAGTATCAGGAGAAGGAAATCATAGGATGGGAGCTTACTCATACCAAAAGTGTAAACTATAATCAATGCTAACAAGTTTTCACACAGCAGTATCGTATGCAGTAGGAACGTGTATAACATACGTAACTAAGAATCCTTACCTTGGTGCTGCTTGCGTGTTTGCTTTACATTATCCTATTGATTACTTAGGGGAAAACGTTAGTAAGGGTTATCAGAAGTATGAGATTATATTTCATGCTTTATATTTAACATTGGGTATTATTTATAATGATTGGATAATGTTTTTAATATATGCTTTGTCGGGTAACTTAATGGATGTTATAGATAAGAAGTTGTATTTATCAATATTATATCCTTACAAATATAGTCATTGGTATATATTCCACAAAAAAGAAAGAAAGACCCTAAAATTAAGCAAAGGATTAACAAAAGAAATAACTTTCTGTATGATTGCTATATTGATTATATTTGTAGTATTAAATTTAAAATAAATAAAAATGAAAAATTGGAAAACAACAGCGATTGGTGTAATTGCTTTAATCGGATTAGGATTTAATGCTTACACTAACGGAGGTTTTAGCGTTGCTGACTTCTTGTTATTAATTACGGGTATTGGGTTTTTAGCGGCTAAGGATGGAAACGTAACAAATTCAAGCAATGGTAAGTTATATACAAAAGGTAGCTCCCTAGCTGCTAGAATGAAAAGAAACATTGGAGGTGATGGACTTCCTAAAAGCGAAAGAGATTAGAAAATGACTAAAAGAAACTTTTACATATTATTAGCCCTGAGTACAGTAACGTTGTTATCAGGGCTTCATAATTTATTCATAGGGATGGGTAGAATAAACCCGTTTTTGTTTTATGATTACTATAATAGTGTAGGAGTAAAAGGTATAAATATATCTGCATTTGTTTATGAATTAGGTTATATGATACAGGTTTTAGTTGTTCTTTTTTTATGTATATTTATATCTAATAGCAAAAGCACTAAAAATATAATACAACCATTTATATTGATTGCACTTATTGATATTTTGGATTATATTGCATTCTACAAACAACTATCATATATAAAATTGCCATTACTCGTTTTACTGGTGCTAATCTATAATATAAAATGGAAAAAATTAAAGGTAAAATGAACGAGCCATCTACAAAACTTCAATTAATAATAGCAGTATTTATTGCTTTAATACCTACTTTTCTTGTCATGTGGAATAACTCCAGGGACGAACTAAACAAAACTGTAGCTAGACATGAGGTTACTTTAGAGAACCACGAGCTTAGAATAAATCTACAAGAGGTCAAAAGCGAAAAGATAGACGCAAGCTTAGAAGAGATTAAGAGAGGTATAACTAAAATACAATTATCACTAAAAGATAAAAAGAATAAAGATTGAGAGCAGTAAAACTATTAATAGAGAGATATTCACATGGGGAAAAGCAAACCATAGGCAGTTTATTTGGTTTATCTGACTTTAACCACGTTCTTTTTAAATGTGATACACTAGAGTTGACATGGAAAGAAAACAAGACAAACATAAGTTGTATTCCAACAGGGGAGTATATAGTAAAAAAGAGATACTCAAAGAAATTCAAAAACCATCTCCATATTACAGAGGTTATTGGGCGAACTCATATATTAATACACTCGGGTAATTTCTATACAGATATTTTAGGATGTGTTTTAGTGGGTAAATTAGGTTACGTAAACAAAGACGATATAATAGATGTGTCAAGCTCTAAAAAGACGTTAAAAAACCTTATCAACAGCTTAGAGTTTGATTCTAACGGAGAGATGCCTTTAGAAATAATTAATATATAAAAAAAAACACACATTTTAGACTATGCGTGTTTTTAAGAATTTTAGTAAAAAATCAACCTAGTTTTATCGAACTAGATATCTAGAATTATTAATCACGGCTAAGATAATATAATTATGAGATACTACAAAGTTTTTTTAATACTTTTATTTATCTCTTGTAAATCTACAGAGTCTACAAACAATAACAAGCTAGACGTAGATAGAAAAACAATAGACAAAACTGTTACGGTTCAGAAATTAGACAGAGTTTCATTTTCTTTTGATGAGATTACAGTAGTTGCACACGATCCAAAACTAGAAACTACTATAACTGATTCTAACGGCATTAAAAATACTTTTAAAAACGTTAAGACTATCACTATCAAAAAGCAAAAGAAAGACAGCGTAGTGCAATCTAATGAGGTTAAAAAGGATATAGACGAACATTTAAAAGACAAATCTATAATAAGAACTAAAGATAAGTCTATTTCTGATGCTAATAATTACAAGTGGATATTTATAGCGATAGCCTTTATAGTTTTATTTATGCTTATTGGTTACTTAGTTTTTAAATTCAAGAGATAAACGCAAAACTCATCAGAATAAACAGCTAACTCTTTGTTTATTTTATTCCTAATTATTATCCTATTATCTAAAGAGTAGTTTAAATCTGCTTTCTTTAATCTTAGAACTATTTTTTTAGCCTTGTAGTAAAGTTCTTTGTATTCCGAATTACTTATATCTAAAGCAGGTGTTTTTCTTAGCTCGCTTATAAAGTTCATGTAGTCTTGACCGTATTCTTCAACAACACCCTCTCTTAGTAGTCCATCATCATTTTGAAAGTGGTTAGACCTTGCGCATTGCCTGTGTATATTGTGTAGGTTGTATCTTATTGTTTGGTTTCCACCTCTTGCAAATACATGACCTGCGTGCATTTGCCCTCCTGTTTTTCTAGCTAAACAAAACAAATCTTTATCTATTAGCCTAACTATTTTATTTATCTCGTCTTGAAACTTGCTTTTCCAATTAGTTAACTTCTCTCTAAGTTGTTTCTTTTCTGCTTTCCACTCTTTAGCCTTTTTGTCTTTTAGCTTTTCTTGTGATAGCTTATAACCGCAATATGGAGAACACCAAGACACCAAAGAATTGAACTGCTCAAATTCAGTATTGCAAACTTTACATTTTTTCTTTTTAGGTTTCATAGTAACGTATAAGATTTTGTACAAAAACAACCTATTTGTATTTTATATTGAACATTAAAAATGTTGTTCTATCTGTTCTTTTACTGATTCCTTATCAAAGTTAAAATACTTTTCTATACTATCCAACATTGCGGAGTAAAGTTCTGAGAACTCTAACTCGCTCATCTTGGCAAATGATATGCTTTTAGGCTCTGTTATCTCTTCTCCGTGTATAGTTATCCTTTTAGTATAGTAACCACTAGCAACCGTTAAATCTCTTCTTAGTTGATTTATATTGTTGTAGTGTTCTTGATTGTCATATACTAAATTAATCAATGCGAAAAACTTTCTGTGAAACTTTATATTTCTGGGTTGTGTTATCTTGCATTTAACCTCTTTGAGAGGCTTAATCTTCTTTGCTTTTTCAAGGTCTGAGTCATAAGCCAATTTAAAAGAGTTATCAAACTGTTTAATTAGTGTTAGCTCCATCTGTTAAGGTTTTACGTTTTTCTTTACAAATCAAATCCCTTTGATAACAAAATGTACGTATCGTTATCATAAAGCTTTATAGCTCTAACTATTATTATGCTATTTGTTTTCATTCTATCCTTTTCAACTTTTGTAAACTCAGAACCTAAATCTACGTTGTCAGCGTCTAGCCTTAATAGTGCGTCTGTGGTTTCTCTATTGCTTAGTTTTAGGTCTACTATTTCTTGTATTCTTTCTCTAATGTTTTCCATTTTTTTTGTTTTTAGTTATACGTTCTTACATATAAAATAGCTTATTAACTATAAATTATACGCAACAACATATAAAATATTGTGTATCGCGATATGCGATTTATCTATTTATAAAAATTGGTAGTATTGTATTATCTACTCCTGTGAAACTTTCTATTACAAACCCTCTTCTACCTTTTTTAAAGTTGTTTTGTACCCATTGAGAGCTTGGAGATGCAGCAGGATAGTTGTAATAATCAAAATCATCTGATCCAGCCATATCTAAAATTAATTGGTGTGAATCTCCTTTTTTAAATATAATCCTTTTAGCTTGACCGTATAAATTATGATGTTTGATATATTGGTCTATCTTTTCTACTTGTTTAGAATCTAGTTGAGGTTTAAAACCAAACTTTAAAGTACTATCATCTTTACCATGTGAGATTAAAAACAAGATACCGTTAACAATGTAGTGACTAATAAAATTAACGTGGTTTGTTATCTCTACGTTTTTATACTTTAACTCTGCGTATGTTTTAAACTGTTGATTAAGTAAGTAGCCAAAGTCTCCAGCGTGGTTATCATTGCAAACGTTATTAAATACTATTTTATTGTAATACTTTACTAATCCATCTAAGATAATAGATTTAAACTCAAAAGCACAATCAAATGCTTCTTTATTTGTCATGTTCTGAGGTAGTTTATGCCCTCCACGGGTTGTTAAAGCGTTGAATCCGTCTAGTAAATCTCCTAAATCATCAACAACTAATATATCAGACTTTCTATTAGATAGGGTTTTATTTACAATAAGTTTAGCAGTTTCTAAAATAGAGTCTCTGTTCCATAACTCAGCATACATACTATTCTTATTCTTATTAGTGTCTAAGCCTACGTGTACATCTGTGAATGTGATAGTATCAAAGTCAGATTCTGTGTTTGTTAGAGGCTTTAGTTTAAGTTTAACAGGCTTTACGTGTTTTTTAATAATTGCAGTAAAATCTACTTCATCTTTTGGGCTATCCTTTTTAGGTTTGTATTGGATCCATTGTTGCCCTGTTGTTTTTGATGTAGATATTTTAACTATCTCGAAATTATCAGGAATTTCTATTGGTTTACTTTGTAGCTTTTCAATCGTAGAAACTATCTCTCCATCTTTGTCAAGTCTTTTTTGTGTCTCTACAAAAGAACGGTCATTAGTTTGTAGCCTTAAAATTCTTAATTCTTCAATTTTTTGTTCATCTAAATAATACCTATTCTGTTTTCTTCCTGGAGCGTCTTCTTTGGGTTTAAATCCTAGTATAACCGCTTCTTCTTTGTTTAACCATTTATATTTTTTCATAAGATATTATTTATAGTTTAAATTAATTAACCCTCCCTTGTTTATAATCTACACAACGACGTTAAAATTATTAGTTTGGGAGGGTGTTAGTTAAATTTTAGAATGGCAAATCTGCTGATCCATCTTCGTAAGCTGTTAATTCAGGTGCAGCTTGTGTTTCAAAACTTGCTCCAGGTGCATCTGTATTAGCCTCTATCCTCCATCCTTGTAGACTTACGTAGTATTTACCTTTGTATTCATTACCTCTAATATTAATAGATACAGTAACACTATCTCCAATATTCCAAGAGTCTAATAAACTTGTCTTGTCTTTAAAGAAGTCCATAGCTATGTCTTGTGGATATTGCTCATCGGTTGTTATTACTAATTGTCTTTTTGTAAACCCACTATCAAAAGTTTGAGTTTCTGCTTTTAATTTAATTTTTCCTTTAATCTCCATTTGTTTATATTTATTATTGTTATTTATTTTAACTAATTCTTTTTTAATCAAATTGCTTTATTTCTCTTTCAACCATGTTCCAATACATAGCGGCTTCTCTAACACCGTTAGCACTCAAATACTTCCTTATTTCCAATGTACAAGCTAGTGCCATTTCTTTGCTTCCAAAGGTTTCTATCAACCCTACTGCTCTTTGTTTAGGTGTATCTCTTATCATATTTATTTATTTCTAATTATTTCTTTATAATTCTCTCTTGCTTTCTTTAAATCTTTGTAGTCCTTGTTTAGTTTGTTATAAATAGGGTCATCTTTAAAGTTATCTTTGTAGTCGTCTGGCTCTGCACTCCAATCTTTTATAATTTCTTTGTTAGGCTTTTGGAATCTCTCAAAAAACTCTAACTCTGTTAGTGGGTCTGTTAGTATTACGTAGTTCATACGCTCGTATTCTCTTTTACTTGCTCCCATCAGTAAACGCTTTTGTTAACTTTATTGCTTTTACCTGAATCTCTGTTAAATCGTAAGTGTCTAAAACTGTTTGTAATTGAGTTTTATTAAACTTCTGTAAGGCTGTGTTAAATTTATCCTCCTCTAATTTAGGTTTATTCCCTTTATGTATATTATTACAATACTCGTTTACATCCCAAATTTGTTTACCGTTCTGAGCAGGAAAAAACTTATTATTCTTTTGAATTACTTCTTTAATTTTAATAATCTTTAAAGAGTATAAAAACCTACCAACTCCCCACATAACAGCAGCTCTTTTAAAAGCGTCGCTTGCCTCTCCTTTTTGTTTTTCTACCTGACTTTCAGTACCGCAATCAGATTTCCAAATCCAACCTGTATAACCAGAAAGGTCTGTGTGTAATATACCTATACTTGCAAATAAATTTCCTTTATGTTCTTCATACTTTACTTGCCAATTACAAGCACCTACAACATCGTCTAATAAATCTTGAACATCTCTAGCATCAATATAAGCTACACAAGTACAACCGTATTGGTTAGTGCTTTGAACCCTCCACTTAAAGGGCAATTCTTTTTTTAGTTCTTCTAAATTCATGGTTAATAATTTTAAATATAGTTTTTAATCTTCTCGTATTCTCTTTTAATAATATCCTCGTAAAAAATTATAGCCTTATTGATGTAATCTAAGTTCTGTTTAATTGGCTTTGTGGCATTGTCTCCGTTCTTTACTTGGAATAAGAATGAGGGAGATCTTTTTAACTTATCTGCTACCTCTCTGTGTGCTCCTTTGAATACTCCGCAAGCGTTGTAAATATCTTTTAAGTATTCTCTTCTGTTTTCTAACTGTTCTTTAATTTCTGTTTTATCCATAATTTATTAATATATTTTATTCATACAATCTAATTTATCTTTCCACTCTTTAGTAGTTAATGGCTCTTCATTATCTTCTGCCTCTACTAAGTCGTTTTTAAAATACTCTAGTCTATCTATAATACTTTTTACTTGCTCAGTACTTAAATATACTTTTTGATTAACAATAAACAACTCACAAATAAAAGTAAAGTCATCATTTAGTCTAGCATCTAAATAAATAGTTACATCGTCTAACTTTGCAGTTGTTTTAAATACATCATAACTATAGTTAGCGTATGTAAGTATTTCGTTTAAATCTTTTTTGTTTATTTCCATGATTACTTAATTATATCGTTAATTTTCTCTCCTAAAGCTCCTATACTTGTTTTTCTAATCTCTGACCTTGTTTCGTTACCAAACATCTCTCCAGCGCTTAAACTTATCAGATAACCACTTTCTACTTTATCCTCTTCAAAGTTATACCAGTAAACAATTTCTTTTAAGTCTCTAAACTCATCTCCTGACGTATTAGTGTAGTATGTTGTTTTCATAATATCTGTTTTAATGTTTTGACAAATATATAACCTTTCAATCATTCCCACAAGAAAAATCGTAAAAAAGTTTTTATTTCAATATATTTTTAAAAAAGTGTTGTTTAATTAATAAAATGTGTTACTTTTGTACTTGTATAACAATTAAAAATAAATATTATGGAATTAACAGAAATTTTAGACTTTTTAGAATCTCCTTTAGTATTAGAGCTTGACAACATGAGAGACAGAAGCCACATACAGAGCTTTTTAGTAGAGAAAGAAACTATTACTATTAAGTATAGTGTATTGGTTATTACAAGAGATATAGCATTTGGAGATTTTGTTGTAGTAGATGCTAGTATCGATAATTTAGACTTTTCTGTAGATAATGGAGAATTAACTATAGAAAAGTTTGATGTAGTATCGGATTTAATTTACGCTAAGATAGAGAGAGCGGTTAACAATTTAATGGAATAAAAATTATGGAATCAATTAAGACAGTAATAATTAGATAAAATAGATTATATTTGTATCTGTAGAGTAGTGGCTACATCAAAACATTATACAAATCCCAATAGATGACGAGCCCACTACCTCCGATTCTATTGGGTTTTTTATTTAAAAATGGCAAGACCAGAAAGAAATAACATCGATTATTTTCCTTTTTATTGTGATGAGGGAAAGAAGATGTTTTATTTAGAAGAAACCTACGGCAATGATGGATTTGCCACATTCCTAAAAATACTTAGAGAATTAGCTAAAACAGACTACCATTATTTAAATCTAAGCAAGCCAACTACAATGATGTTTTTGTCTGCTAAGTGTAAGATATCAAAAGAAACCTTAGATAGTATTATTAAGGACCTTGTAGATTTAGAAAAGTTTGATCCTGTTTTATGGAATGAAAATAAGATAATTTGGTGTCAAGATTTTATAGACAGCATACAAGATGCTTATAGTAAGAGAAAAAATAAATGCATCACTTATGATGGTTTACTTGTCCTTTTATCGAGTTTAAGGGTACGTAAACCTATTAAACGGGATAGTTTAGTACACATTAATACACAAAGTATAGTAGAGTATAGTAAAAAAGAAGAAACTACAGTAAAAAAAGAAAGCGATAATAGTAGTTATTCTGATATATGTAAAGATGATGTTATTTGGTTAGAAGCTATTGCAATGAAATGTAAAGTAAGAATTGATGTAGTTAAACTTTATTTAGATAATTTTGTTATTCACTTATTAGCAATGGATGAATATAAAAGAAACATAAAGGAATTTAAAATCCATTATGTTAATTGGATTCAAAAGCAAGACTTATCACAGCACAAAACAAAAAGAGTAGGACGATCAAATCAAATAAGGTAAATTATGGATATTAACGGATTTGAAATAGAGGTTTACAATATTTACAAGATACCAGAGAAAGCTAAAACGCATACTTGTCCTAAATGCTCTGAGCATAGAAAAAAGAAGAAAGATAAATGTATGTCTGTTTTTTGGGATACAGGATTAGGGCAATGTAATCACTGCGGAGAAACGACGCAATTACACACGTACAAAAAGAAACAAGAAACAAAGGTGTATATAAAGCCAAATAAGGTTACTGTAAACGAAAATTACAGCACTTCTCTACAAAGCTATATAAGTAGTCGTAAAATAAATTTAAACGCCTTAGAACGCTTAAAAGTAACTGAGCAAAAAGAATGGATGCCACAGACTAAAAAACAAGAAAACTGTATCTGTTTTAATTACTATCTAGAAAACGAATTAATAAACGTAAAGTATAGAGATGGCAAAAAGAATTTTAAATTATTTAAAGGAGCTGAGAAGATATTTTATAATTTAGATTCAATAGCAACTTCTAAAGAAGCAATTATAGTAGAGGGGGAGTTTGATGTATTGGCTTATGCAACGGCTAATATAAATAATGTTGTTTCTGTTCCTAATGGTTTTAATCTAAAAGGAGACCATGTTAATTTAGATTACTTAGACAACTATACGGAATACTTTGAGAATAAAGATACTATCTATATTGCCGTAGATAATGATGACGCAGGGATCAAGGGTCAAAAAGAATTAGTTAGAAGGCTTGGAGCTGATAAGTGTAAATTAGTCGATTTTAAAGATTGTAAAGATGCTAACGATTACTTAATAAAATACGGTTCTGAAAGTTTAAAAGACACTATTAAAAAAGCTAAAGACGTAAAGATAGAAGGAGTTTTTTATGCAAACGACGTAAAAGACAGTATGTTAAACTCTTACCGTAACGGACAAAAACGAGGTACTACTACATATGTAGACTGTGTAGATAAGGCTTGGACGTGGAGACCTGGAGAGGTTAATTTATGGACTGGTTACCAAAACGAGGGTAAATCTTTAATGTTAAACCAACTCTGCTTAATAAGGGCAAAGAATGAAGATGCAAAAGTAGCTGTATTTAGTCCTGAGAATTTCCCGTTAGACGATTTTTACACTGATTTAATAGAAATGGAGGTTGGTAAAAGTGCTGATCCTTATTATAAAAATAATTATATGTCAGAAGATGAGTTTAAAGAGTCTTTTGAGTTTGTAAACAATAATTTCTTTTCAATATACCCGAAAAAAGATTTTAAATTAGAATCTCTATTTGAAAGAATAAAGTACTTGGTAAAAAAGAAAGGTATTAGAACTGTTATTATCGATCCTTACAATACTGTTGAGCATATGATGAAGCCAGGAGAGAGAGAGGATTTATACATATCTCGATTTATTTCTACTCTAAAAAGGTTTGCTGTAGATTATGATTTGTCTATGAATTTAGTGGCACACCAGAACACACCTAAAAAGAACGACAAAGACGATGGAAGGTATTTTAAACCTCAGCTAAATAACATTAAAGGAGGTGGTACTTTTGCGGATAAGGCAGATAATGTATTAATAACGTGGAGACCAAACAGAGCAATAGATTTTAGATGTAATCAGGTTATATTTTCTAGTCAGAAGATTAAGAAACAAAAATTGGTAGGTTATCCTCAAGACGTTGATTATATAACTTTTAATATTAGGACTAATAGATACTGCTTTAACGGAGAGAACCCTTTAGAAGATAAAGAGGAACAGTTTGAGCAAGAGAAACAAATACAACCAGCAACATTATTAGAAGCCTTTGGAGACGAGCCTCCATTTTAAATAAAAAATTATGAGAATAGATGAAATAAATTTAGCGATGCAGAAATGCCACAAAAACAAAGTATTTGTATATCCTGTTAGAGTACTTGGTAAATGGTATATTGAGAGATTAGTAAACGGTAAGCCTTATAGATATAGAAAGGAAATAGATAAGGATAAACAAAGCATATCAATGGAGTTAACTTATATTGATCTAGCGAATAAACTATAAATTATGCAGCACCTAGACGAAGTATTAGTATATCTAAAAGAAAGAGAAGAGAGTAATAACGAAAACAATATAAACCATGAAGAAAATTAAAGTATTAAACTTATACGCTTGCCTTGGAGGTAATTTGACGCAATAAGAGAGAAAGAAAAAAATATTAAAAAAATTAGGTTTATATAAATTAATATAACTATATTTGTACATATATAACAATAAAACTAATATTATGAAAGTAGATAAACAAGAAGTAGTAAACAGATTATTAGACGGTATAATAGTAGGAGGTATATTTACAATGCTTTATTGTGTGTTGTGGGTTGGATCAGTAGTTTTTGGTGTTTAAAACACTTAAATATTGTAGTATGATGCACTTTTAAATTTAGAAACATGAAAGCATTATTTAATAAAAAGAAAAAACTTGTAAAGCAATTAAATGAAATAGGTTATTTTCTAGATAAAGAAATTGAAGAAAGGTGGGGTTTTCATTACTCA
>Ga0209198_1000728_pt1 | contig 28131 bp, 27 predicted proteins | sample COGITO_mtgs_1105_2_FD_184804 | JGI IMG/M metagenome (GOLD analysis project Ga0209198, IMG submission 184804) | Pelagic marine microbial communities from North Sea - COGITO_mtgs_110519 (SPAdes) (version 2) | ecosystem: Environmental > Aquatic > Marine > Epipelagic ...
CTAAAATTTTTAAATCTAAACCACCAATAGCGGTTACTTTACCTTGTAAACTCATTTCGCCAGTTATAGCTAACGTATTTTTGATTTTTCGATTATTTAATAGACTATACAATGTAACGGTAATAGCTGTACCAGCAGAAGGACCATCCTTAGGTGTTGCTCCATCGGGACAATGAATATGAACACCTTGCGTTTTTGTTTTTTCAAATCGTTCAATTAATTTCTCCTTCATTTCATCCGGAGTTAATTTCCATGCCAAGGTTTTTGCAACACTCATACTTTCTTTCATGACATCTCCTTGCATACCTGTTAATTTTAAATCAAGTAAACTACCAGCAATAACAAAATTTGTTTCAATGGGAATGATTCCACCACGTCCCAAAGCATTAGCCCACAAACCATTTATAATACCTACAATCGATTCATTGTGTATTTTTTTAGGTTTGATTGTTTCTCTATTTTTCAAATATTTTTCTTTCAAATCTTCAATCGTTAATTCATACGGAAATTCATGTTCACATTCAGATTTCAAGAACTCTAAATTTATTTCCCCTACAATTTCAAACATAAGTTCTTTCATTTTGCGTACACCTGCTTCACAAGTAAATTCTTCAATGGCAAATTCTATTACATTCTTTGGTATAACAATATTTCCTTGCTGTCCCATTTTTTCGTAAATTTCAGGAAGCATGTATTCTTGACAAATTGTTACCTTATCGTCTAGAGACAGATGGTCGAATTTAATGCGATGAATACGATCCAACAAAATGCGGTCCATTAAACTAACATCATTATATGAGAATACAAATAAGGCTTTAGATAAATCTAAATCAATACCCGTGAAATACTTATCTTGAAATTCATCATTTTGTGTAGGGTCTACTAAATGTGTAAGTATACCAATAATTTCACGACCTGTTTCAGTTCGACTAACCTTGTCTATTTCATCAATAAAAATAATAGGATTCATACATTTTGTTTCCATCAATATATCGACAATTTTTCCCCACATAGAACCAACATAGGTATAATTATGTCCATCTAATGTACTACCATTACTAGAACCACCTATCGCAATAAATGCAAAGGGACGAGCTTCACCATTATCATCAGTTAAACATTTTGATAATCCGTGTTTTGCAATAGATGTTTTACCAACGCCAGGTGGACCTTCAAACCCAAAACAATAACCTGTCTGTTCACCATTCACCCATTGTCCAATTATACGTTCTATTTGTTTTTTTGCATTTTTATGACCATGTACGGATTTATCTAATATATCCCCAACACCATCTAAATATTTTTGAACTTTATTGTAGTTTGTATTTATTTTTGCTAATTCCTGAGGTTTATCATATTTATAGGTAACATTTACTATCTTTTGATTATCAACTATATCTTTAATGAAACCATATTCCTTGTTATTATTTAAAATATACATCTTTATTGCATCTTTCAGTTCATTTTTATTACTATATTTATTTAATGTCAATTTATCCAATGCGTACTTTTCAGAATATTCATTAATTAATTCACCCAATTTAATAAAATCATCCTTTCTTTTAATATTATCAATTACATTGATAGCTTTTTCATAACACTCAACATTATGCAATAATTCTAATGTTTTAACCTTATTCTTTGTATAACGAATAACTTCCATGGAATTATATTTATTTTTCAATTCAATATCCAAATTGGCTTTATTGCTGTTTGCATAACTAAGAAATACATCATTATTAGTTTTCATTAATTCTAGAATAGGCTCTTGTCTATATATTCCAAACGGAATACGTAAAAGACCATCCAAATATTGTCTTGCTTTAGACCCAGAATCCTCTGACTTGGCCTTCAATTCTTTTAATTTATTAATCGCCTTCTCTTTGACATAATCTTTAGTTTTCATCAAACAAATTCGTTGTTCATAAGGTAAACTATTCTGCACATCTCCATTATTTAATTTATTTGTGTACTCAATTGTTTGCTTCATTGCACCTTTAAAGCTATTTTTGATAACGTTTGGAAAACTTTCCAAAATTGCAATTTGTTCAGGACTTTCACCACTTTTATCATCCAAACTTAGGAGGTCATATAACAAATAAGCTAAAAACTGAAGTTCAAAATTGTCTTTATGAATTAATAATTTTAATAGCAACATACGTTTTTCATACAAATCAAGCCCCATAAATTCACGTGTAATTTTTGATATTGCCTTATTATTTAGTTGTTTAATATAAGTATTATAACCAATAAACATATCATACAGAGCATTTAATTCATATACAAGAAGATCTCGCAATGTCAAACTATCAATAAAAATATTAAAACTAACATTCTGAAAATGTTCTGTTTGTGGTATATTTGCTTTAATATACTCGATTCGTTCATGAATAATTTTATTTGTTACATAATTCAATGGCACATCATCAAAAAAACCATAAATAATTATTGTCTGTTCAATTTTTTCGTTTGTAAATACTATTTTACCCCCATGAACCTTAAAAGATAAAGATTCATTCTGAAATTTCGTTATCGGAAATACATCCAATGTTTTACTTGTTTCCGCAATATGGATATCTTCAAAAAAACTATTTGTTTTACCATTCTTATTATTACGATTTATCAAAGACCATAAAATAATTTTGTAATTTGTAGGATGAAAACATTTGTTTAATAATCCGAACATTTGAATATGTTCATCAGACAAATCATCGAAATAATCTATCCCAAAACATATGACTAGTAAATCAAATAAGTTATGCGAACCATGTGATTTCATACACGCTGATAATTTATTCACTATTTTATCTAATTCTGATGAGCATGATGACGATTCTATTAACTTCATAGATATTGATTCTTCTAAACTCGATAACCCAGTGTTTAAGATGTTCAATTCATCCAATATAACAGATACTTCGGTTGCTTGAAATATATTCTCTTTTTGATACTTTTTTAAAATTAAAAAGAATCTACTTAATATATCTTTAGTATTTGTTATCTTATTTCTTAAACAATCAAAAGGGGGTTGGATTTTTTCGACGTGGTTGTTTCCACGTCGAATTAAATATGTATCAAAACTTGGGTCCATACTAGTATATTATAAGAAATATATTTTTTTAATATAACTTAAACAACTTCAACTAAACATTTAAGTTATTACATGAAAACACCAATACGTAACTTATTGTAATATATTACATAACTATTTAAACCTAATATTCTAGTTATAATAATGGGAATACCTAGTTATTTTGCTTTCTTAATAAAAAATTATCCACAAATTATTCAAAAAAAAATATTATATACAATAGATAATCTGTATCTAGATTCTAATTCGATTGTATATGATAGCGTTTATTCACTAGAATACAATAATGATGCAGAATTTGAAATTCAGGTTATTAAACGTGTTTGTAATACAATTGATAGTTATTGCACTTCTATACAACCTAAAAAAGTCTTTATTACGTTTGACGGAGTTGCACCTATTGCAAAACTGAATCAACAAAAATCGCGTCGATATAAATCATGGTTTACCAATGAAATGGAGCAAAAAATCAAAATCGATAGTTATAATAAAAAATGTAAATGGAATACATCGTCAATTACACCTGGTACTGAATTTATGAATAAATTAAACACATTGGTTTACAATTATTTTATTAAAAACAAGGACACTATTCATAAAAATATAGATTTCGAATTTTCTGGTTCAGATAAACATGGTGAAGGCGAACATAAAATATTTGAGAAAATAAGAAATGAAACAGACTATCATGCAAATACACATACACTAGTCTATGGACTTGACGCGGATTTAATTATGTTATGTTTGCATCATCTTCATCTATGTAAATCGTTAAATCTATATCGCGAAACGCCACAATTTATTAAACAATTAGATAGTTCACTTGACCCAAATGAGACATATGTATTAAACAACAATTTACTAGGTGAAAAAATTGTAACTACAATGACGAGTAAAAATGTAATCAATAATAATGATTTGATACATGATTATATTTTTATTTGCTTTTTGCTAGGTAATGATTTTATGCCTCATCATCCAGCATACAATATTCGCCATTCAGGAATACATGTATTGCTTGATGTATATAAACATTTACACGATAAGGATAAAAAATTTATATTAACAAAAGATAATAGTATACAATGGAATAATCTGCGAAAATATATCGAATTATTATCAGAACATGAGGAGTCATTGTTTCAAGAAGAACACAATAAAAAAAGCAAGCGTGAAAAAAGATACATTCCAAATAGAACCGAAGATGAGCGTTGGGAAAAATTTCAAATAACACCATGTTTTGAAAGAAGTAGTGAACATTTTATCGATCCAAATGAACCTGGTTGGAATATGCGTTATTATAAAACATTATTTGATATTAACAACGACGAAATGAGAATTAAACAAATATGTTTTAATTACCTTGAAGCACTAGAATGGACATTTACTTATTACACATCTGGTTGTAAGGATTGGAGATGGAAATATAATTATAAATATGCACCATTATTTAAAGATTTAATAAAATACATTCCTTATTTTGATTCAGAACTACTCGAAACAAAGTTGCCCCAACCAATAGATAGCATTGTTCAGTTGGCATATGTATTACCAAACACAAGTTATAATCTTCTACCAAAAAATGTAGTGCAAATACTTAATAATAATTTTGAAGTAGATGGTCCTTATGAGATGTCATGGGCATATATGAAATACTTCTTCGAGACACATATTGAATTTCCTGATATGGATATTAATAAATTATCTAACCTAATTGGTGTGAATTAAATAAAAATTGAATATTAAATTAATTACTATTAATAATATAATATTCTAATATGCGTGATGTCCGTGTAGTTACTGCTCAAATTGTCAATATTATTCCAACCGATGTACTAGATAATAAATTTACTACCCTTAAAACTAATTTACAAAAAATACTAAGAAATATGTGTTGTGCACCTCCAGAAAAAATATATTCTAATTATTATTGGAATATAACTAGTGATGAACTAAGTCATTATATTACTATCGATGACTATAATAATATTGAATGGGTTAAAGAAATGATTGATATTTACCAAAATAAAACTAACACTAAATAGTAAAAAAAATATTATACCAAATAAAAAATTATTCGAATAATAAAGGTCGAACATTATCTAAATAGATAATCATTGCTTGTTTTCTTACACCTCTTGTTAGCAGTATTTCATTTTTACTGCAATAGTGAAGAAATTTACCATATGAACTAATCAATGGGCGCTCTGGATTGTATACAAAAAATGAATCATATGAAATTGTACGTTTCATATTATTCACTCATATTTTTTTACGGGATTATTTTCTTATCAACGACAACCTCTTTTGCTACATTTTTTATAATTTTATGAAAATCCCTTTCTTTATTTTCTTCACTTCCTATTGAATTGGACAAAATATTTAAATAATCATTATTATTTCCATCCAAAATATCCGGATTTTCTTGTATCCACTCATCCATTTTCTGTAAATTTTTTCGTTTGATTTTTACAATAGCATTTTTTACATTTTTATAATCCTCGTTTTCACGATTCCATTCGTCATTTTCTTTTACGTATAACGTTTCTCGTTTTCCGTCTGAACAATGAATGGGGCGTTTATATACATCCAATTCCTGTAAACCACGTATAAATATTTTCGACATACCCTCAACAAATCCATGTTTGCCATTATTTTCTAAATCTTCCATTTGCAATTGCAATGACTGAACAAAATCGACTAAATTTACTGCATTTTTGCATTGCGTATTTAAAAAAATATTCATATTAAAATGATTATGATTTGTTGTATTTGTTTGATACATATTGGTTACATTATTATCACCAACACGAGGTATTAAATCCTGTATTGTTTTTCGCATCTCTTTATTCTCTTGTACCATAGATAAAAACATTTCCTTGTAAATTGTTTCCTCTGTTTTTGCAGAATTTGACGAAATATCGTTGTTTACTGCATCTATAACCATTACTTCATTTTCAATATTCTCCTGTGAGCATCTTTTCTTGTGATACCAAAGTCCATTCCTGTTTTTATACTTTTTATTGCAAAGATCACATACAAAATCGGAGTAGTACTTTTCGTTCAAAGATGCGTTCAAAATATGCTTTCTAGTGAGGACATGTTTATTATAATTGGATGCACTGCCTGAACTATAGTCACATTTTTCACAATAAAATTTCGCTTCCTTTTTTTTGAGTACTTTTAGTACTTTTTCGTTCAAGGTTTTCATATATATTTTGAACAGAAAAGTACTCTAAACCTTTTTTTCTAAAAAACTAAAAAAAATGGTTGGTAACAAACAAAAAAATATATTCTTGTTATAAGAGCATTTATCTAGCTTTTTCACTTTTTGCGTAAATTGACGTTTTTGAAACTACCCTTGGAATGCCAAAAAGGACATTTTAAAAATGTCCAAAATGAAAATCAAAAAAAAACTTTCAGTAAAGAAATCACGATTTTTTATCTTATAAAAATATGGTTTAAAAATATAGAAATTATAATTAAATATGCAACTCAAAACACGTGACGATTTTCAAATAATTTTACAACGAAATCCTGGACTAATTTTCATTAAATTGGGTGCAACATGGTGCAAACCTTGTGAAATAATTGCAGATGTAGTAGATGAAGTTTTTTCAAAAATGCCTGAAGAGGCAATCACAATTAAGGTAGACGTTGATGAAAGTTTTGATTTTTTTGCATTTTTGAAAGCTAAAAAAATGGTACAAGGGATCCCAACAATATTATGTTATCACAAAGGTAATGAAAGTTATATTCCAGATGATAGTGTTAGTGGTACAGATACGAAACAAATATATGATTTTTTTAGAACAAATTTAGAATATGTATAATAAAATTAAATTCATAAATAATTATATTATTTTTATTTATGAATGAAGTTGATTTGAATATTGACAATTATTCTTACGAAAATATACTTGAGTTATTCCACTTGGATTATAATTTTGATATGAATGAACTAAAAAGTGCAAAAAAGATTGTTTTGCAAACCCATCCAGACAAATCAAAATTACCAAAAGAATATTTTCTTTTTTATTCGAAAGCATATAAGATGCTATATTATGTTTATGAATTCCGGTTAAAATCAAAAAAGAACGAACATGATGAATATGTAAATATGACAAATGAAACAAGTGAATCGAATGTAGAATTAATAAATCAAATGAATAAAAAGGAAAAATTTAATTCATGGTTTAATCGATTATTTGAAAAATATTATGATAAGAATGAAGATGGTCATGGCGACTGGTTATCCCAAATGGAAACTAGTAATGAGCCAAAAATGAACAATATGAGAGAAATGAATGAATATATAGAATCAAAAAAACAATCATTGTCAAATGAACAATCTTTAATTAAACAAAATTATATACAAGATATACCAAGTCAATGTAGTAATTTATTAAGTGATGATAATGAAGAATATTCATCGGGAAATATATTTAGCAAATTTCAATACGAAGATTTAAAAAAAGCACACGAAGAAACGCTAATACCAGTAAGTCAAAATTTACTAGAATCTAAACACCATTATCGAAATGCAGATGAGTTAGTAAGAGAAAGAAAGAATAATATTGAAATATTAAGTGAACAAGAAAGTAATAAAATTTTGCAGAATAAAACAAATAAAGATAATGAAATGTCCTCACACAGAGCATTTGATTTAATAAAACAAGAAGAAGAATCAAATAAACGCAACAACCTATTTTGGGGTCAATTGAAAATGTTACAAAACAAAAAATAAAAATATCTATTTATGCTATATAAATGTTTGGCGATAAATTAAATAGATATTTATTTGCATTTCTTAGTTTAACGACTATTGGATTTTTATATAATCGATATGAAGAAAAAAATAAATTAAGTGAATCACAAGAAACTTATAATTCAATAAGAAACTATTTGTTAAATGAATCATCCCTGGCGAAATCAAAAAAACCAATTTTATGGTTACATGTTCCGTATCGCATTAATGCACGCAAATGGGAAGACTTTGGTTCTCGAAACACAACTAATTTGAATCAACCATATTTATCATTATGTGTAAAATCAATAATAGATAAATGTGGTAACGACTTTCATATTTGTTTAATAGATGACGATAGTTTTGGAAATTTGATTCCCGATTGGATGACAAATATGTCCCGCATTCCTGAACCTATTAGCAGTTATATGCGAAACATTGGATTATGCAAATTAATATATTTTTATGGAGGAATGGTAGTTCCCATTCAAACAATATGTTTAAAAAATTTAAAACCCTTGTATGATTCAATGACGTCAATGAAAAAACCATTCTTCATTGAAAATCATACAACAACTATGAGTGTTTCACAACAAGTAACAATGTTTCCTTCGTACGATATGTTTGGTGCTTTAAAAAATGATACAACTATGAAAAAAATAGTAGGTATTTTGGAAGAAAATATTTCACGAGATGCTACAAACGAATCATTGTTTTTAGGACAACTGGAAAGATTTCTCTTTGAAATGTCTCAGAGATTTGAAATTTCGATTATAGATGGTAAAATAATGGGTGTCAAGGATATAAATAATAAACCTATTAACATCGAAAAACTTTTTTCTGAAGAGAATAACGATATTATCCTTCATTCTAACAATCTTTGTATGATACTACCAAGCGAACAAATATTAAAACGAAACAAATATGAATGGTTTGCTTCACTGAACGTAGGACAAGTATTACAAGGAAATTATTATTTAGCTCACTTATTAAAGCGTGTAAATTAAATCTCCAAATTGTCTTTTGGTAAGTATATATAGTAATTAATAAAATATGAACTGCCAATATATTTAATTTCAGACTTATAGTAAATATGAAAAAAACGACATAATTGGCGTATTATGGTAATAAATCGTTTATAATTTATATTTGTCAAGTATTGTAGTTTTGATTTGTGATAGTAAGGGCGTAAATTATCTATGAAAGGGTATATAATATTTTTATATTCGGCTTGTTTATAAATAGTAGAAGTAATAGAATAACGATTATCATTATTTGGAGTGTTAATAGTATTTAAAAAAAATACGAATTCGTTATAATTTGGGTCTTTGCAAAATATTTGGGATTTCATGTATATATATTATAGAATAATATATTTACAATTAAAAATTTATATAAATGATATTATATTATATAAGTAATGGCAGGAGGTTTATTAAACTTGGTCGCTTATGGAAATCAAAATGTAATAATAAACGGGAATCCATCTAAAACATTCTTCAAAATGAAATATGCAAAACATACTAATTTTGGATTGCAGAAATTTAGATTGGATTATGACGGATTGCGAACATTAAGATTAAACGAAGATTCACATTTTCGATTTAAAATACCGCGTTACGCAGATTTGTTAATGGATACATATATAGTATTAAATTTGCCTATTATATGGAGTCCTATATATAAAACAACAGATGAAAATGGGGACGAAAAAATGGTGCCATATGAATTTGAATGGATTGAAAATTTAGGTACTGAAATGATTCGTGAAATATCAATAACATGTGGTGGACAGAAAATCCAAACATATAGTGGAAACTATATGCGTAATGTAGTAGAACGTGATTTTGAAGAAACAAAAAAACGTCAATTTCGTCACATGAGCTGCAGCGAGCCCGAATTTTATCGTCCATCGCATGCTTTTGAAAGAAATGGGAAATATCCATCAGCTAAAGCTACTATGAGCGAAACAGGTGCACATCCGTCAATTCATGGTCGTAAATTGTACATACCATTAATGTCTTGGTTTGGAAATTCAAGTAAAATGGCATTTCCTTTAGTCGCATTGCAATACAACGAACTACACGTCAATGTTACAATTAGACCAATTAATGAACTTTATACAATTCGCGATGTAGAAAATAGTAAAGATAATTACCCACGTGTTCAGCCAAATTATAATAATGAATATATGCAATTATATCGTTTTCTTCAAACACCACCCAGTGATGATTTAAAACAAGAAGAATATATTGAACAACGTAATAATTGGAATGCAGATATTCATCTTGTTGCAAATTATGGTTTTTTATCAGACGACGAAGCAAGATTATTTGCAGCACAAGAGCAAAAATATTTATTTAAAGAAATACATGAATATAAATTTTTAAATGTCACCGGAAGCAAAAAAATAGAGGTAGAAACAAACGGACTAGTATCTAGTTGGATGTTTTATTTACAGCGTAGTGATATTAATCTTAGAAATCAATGGACAAACTATTCAAATTGGCCTTATAACTATTTGCCACAAAATGTAGAAACAATTGATGAAGAAAATAATATTCACATAACAGGTGAATATCATCATCCAAATAATAAAGAAATATTACAAGAATTTGGTATATTGTTAGATGGAAATTATCGCGAAAATCTATTACCTTCGGGTATTTATCAGTTTATAGAGCCATATGCTCGCTCAAAGGGTAAACCCAACGAAGGATTATATTTTTATAATTTCTGTTTAAATACAGATGTACACGAACATCAACCATCGGGAGCAATAAATTTAAATAAATTTGGTAAAGTAGAATTGGAAATAGTTACATATACACCTCCTTTGGACGAAAATGCGGAATTTCTAACAATTTGTGATAATGAAGGAAATACTATTGGTGTGAATAAAACTTCGTGGTCGATATATGATTATAATTATGATATGATATTATTAGAAGAACGTTATAACATATTATCATTTATTGGTGGCAATTGTGGTCTTTTATATAGTAACTAATTATATGAATTTGTGTCGGTCAACATACCAGTTGTTCTCTTCTGTGGTGCAAACATTGGGTCGTGATTTTGAATAACGGGAACTTGTGTTTTGGGTTCTTCATTATCATTAACTATAACAACGGATGGATTTAATTTTTTTAATAGTGAAGAGTTATTTTCTATATTTTCGGTGTTTGAAATAACAACAGGACTAAAAGTAGAACCTTTATTTGTTTCTAAATTACATCCTTCGCATTCATCGTGACCTTGTAAACATGCACCATCACTTTGACACATTTCATAACATTTTGTTTTGTTGCATGATTTATAAGGTGTTGTTCTTGTCATGGTAGTCATATTTTCCAAAATATTATTAACTTTGAAAAAATATACATAACCAGCTAAAAGAATAAAAAATAATATAATCGCATGTAATCTTTTAAGTTTCATATATATAATATAGACGAAGATATATTTTTTATCGCGTGTTTTTTTATACAACTAATATATGGCCGAAGATAAAAATAGCAATTCAGAAGAAAAAAATGACAATAAAAAGGAAGAAACTAGCAAAAATGACAATTCTGAAAAAAAACTAGATTTTGCATCATTTGGCAAAAAAATTTTGAATATGACCATACGTTTAATAGTATATTCTATTGTTGGTGGTTGTTTTGTATACTTAACAAATATCGTAAATGATGCAGGTGGTTTAGGAGGTACAGAAACAGATGGTTTACCCTATGTTAGTCCAATGGGTCTATTTGGATGCGACCAAGGAATAAAAAAATCAATGCAAAAGGGGTTCAAAAAATTCAGCGACATGTCAAAAAAGATGATGGATAAAGTACCTTTAAGTGAAGATATGAAGAAGAAAGCAACTAGTAAATTAGATAGTGTGGGTGAAAAATTAGACGTTAATAAAGGTGAAGGTAAAGGTAGAAGAAAAAAGGAAAAGGTGCCGTTTTCAGTGTATGTCAAACATAGTTTAGAAGAATGGTCATTTCCTTATAAAAATCAAGTGTTATGCAACAAGCAAAATATATATTATGAACCATTGCATTATCGTTTTATACGTTGGTTCACAAGTACATTAACGTTATCTTATGCTTACGGCAGAAAAGGGTTGGATGCATTATTTGAAACGTTAGATAATGAAAAGTATGCATTTTGGTTTGGTCCATTGGCTGTATACTTGATTGTTTACTTGTCTCCAATATATGGTGTAGCTAGTCACGGATTAGGCTCAATTATTAATATAGGGAAATTAATACCTCGTTTCATATTCCAATTCTGGTTTCCAATAATAACTTTCATATTAGCATTTTTTGCTATGCCAATTATTTCAATTGGTGGCGGAATAGTTCAGGCATTGATGACGATATTTTTCTTTGTGATATATCCATTTATGGAAACAGAAAAATTCCCAATGAAAGTAAACGATGTAATGAAGGACTTCTCGGGACCAATGTACATATGGAAAAATATAACATCGCGTACTAAGTATTTGATAACCTTGTTTTTCATTTTTGTTACAAAATACGCGTTTGAAGATTTAAATGTTTTTTATGCAGCGGGTGGTGGTGCTTTGACATTAATGACATACTTTTTTTAAGAAAGTAGATAAGTCCTTAAAAAAATGAAAATAGAGAAAATGTCATAAAAATCGCATAAAGATATAGAAATGAATAAATTATGTTAGGTGTAATAATTTATTCAGCATTTATAATGTTTCAAAATAAATTATCAAGTAATAACTTATTTTGCAATAATAATAATATATTTCATCAAGATAAATTAGATGAAAATTATAGAATGAATACAGGGTTATGTGAAGTAATCAGGGATGACGACCATGAAGAATTAGATAGAATGATTGAACATTTCAGAAATTACGAATTACTAAAAAAACTAAATAGCTCGCTCATTTCGATGCAAGAAAAAGTAGATATCATTAAGATGAATGACATTTTAGATATAGATAATTATGGAATAAACATTACAAATGGTGGTTTGTTAGAGGACTGGGATTTTATTTTCTAATAATAATCTATAATGTTCGTTAACGAAAACAATGCAAATGACCCATATGGTATGAATTCTTTAATGGCAAACATACTTAAATATGTGGAAGGTTTTAAACAGCAACTAGCAAAAAAAAATGATATGCAAGGTCTAGATACTATCAATAAATTTGCTTCTATCATTAGTCAAGTACAAAACGCTAATGGTGATAGGGATAGAGTAAATAAAATTAATAAACTGCATATTGCGAGTGGTGATATATACATTGGGAAACGCTTTGTAATCAAAGATGGTGAAAGTTCAGGCAATTTTGTAATGTTGCCTATCAAATGGCCCATGATGGGCAATACAAAACAATCATGGCAGAAAAATGTAGTAAATCCTCTTAATAAATTAGAACAACAAATGTGTGCTAAAGAAACAAGTGATAATTGTAATAGTTTAAGAAATAATCCTACAGAATTTCATAAAAGAACAATGTGGTTGGGAGGACGTCGTAAATCAAGAAGAACCAAAAAAGGTGTGAAATCAAGAAAATCAAGAAAATCAAGGAAAGTAAGAAAATCAAGAAAAGTAAGAAAAGTAAGAAAAGTAAGAAAAGTAAGAAAATAAAGACATGTTAAGCCAATTCATCATTGAAATCGTAATAATTTAATGTAATAAATTTGCCAATTCTTTGTATATCCAATTTGCATATTTCATAGTCATTGTTCATTTTTTCAATAAAATTGTCGTCAGAAATTCTATTAATATTGCGATAAAAATAAAGAAGCATATCTTTCTTATCTAAATTTAATTTTTCACATAACGTTTGTATAAAAATACTATTGTTGTATTCAGTAGAATATTTTGTTAACACCTTAGTAAATCGTACTTCAGAAGGATTATATTTTTTTGGTTTATATTCATTATGCAATAAATATTGATTGTAATATGTTTTGATTAAAGAAGACATTTCATTAAATTGCCATATTTGCTTTTGAAATGTTATCCGATCAACATAATCACCAAAGCAAAAGTTATCCAATAGTTTGTTATAAAAACGAATATCTTCAATATTATTTGTTCGTAATACTTCTACTACATTTTCATGAATTAACAATGAAATAATGGTTCTGTCAGTTTCATTTAACTTATTATTATGTTCATGCATAGGCATTTTATTATTCAAAATTAGTTTTGTTTGCTCTTTTGCGTCTTCATAATAGCATTTGATATTAAGTAAGTAATTCCAAGTTTTGTTATTAAATATATCACAATGGTTACTAGTTTCATAAAGGTCATTTAATTTTCGCAAATCATTTTGCACGTATTGAATAACCATACGAATATTTTGGTTAATAATATTAGGCCACATTAGATTTATTATAGTTGTCATTTCATTTTGTTGTGGAATTTCTAGTTTATGGATATAACATACTTTCATGAGTTCTTTCATTTTTTTATCTATTTTACCATTACCAATACAAAAAACAGGAATATTAGTAGTGATTTCTTCCTTTTGTTTTTTCGTCTTTTTAGGTCGAATTAATTTAATTAACGAATTAATACCTCCTTTATCGCCACTATTCATACCATCTATTTCATCCATAATAATGGCGATCTTACGTTTTCTCTTGTGGAACATGTCAATTACACTGGTATCATTCATATTTTGTTTCGTAATATTATCGATTATACTTTTGTTTCGAACATCACCTGCATTAAATTTAACAAGAAAATAATCATTATCTTCCAATAAAGATTCAACAAATTTGGTTTTACCTATACCCGAATCACCATAAATATAAAAACCACGTTTTTGAGTTATATTATTTTTTTCGTTTTCAAATAATTCTAGCTCTTCTTTAATATTGTTATAGGTATGATTTCTGTTCAAAATAGTATTATAATCAATCATATTATAAAACTATTACATTTTTTTATGTATATTTAAATGAAATAATATATCTCAGTGATTTATTTACACTTCTAACTACTACTATCACTACTAGAAGCAGCAGCGTCACTAACACACACTTGTTTGTTAGTAATACCATCCCATGTTAGGTCACATTCTTTAGCCCATTTAGATTTTCTACAATCCCCTTCACTTCCATTCCACATATCTGAAGAAAAATTCATTATTTTTTTGCACGAGTTTTTCCCTAAATTATGAACATTATTACACGCAGCAAAAGAATCACCGCTTTCGTCTACACCACTTTTTTCTTCCCAAAAATCGGGACATTGAGCAACTTTAGGTGGCCAGTCAGCATCTTTAGCTTTAGATGACATCATTGAACCTAAAAATATAAGTGTTCCAATAAGAAGAACAATAGCAATGATTAATACAGTTTTCTTAAACTCCATATATAAATTAGCGAATATTTTTTTATATAAAATAAATATAATGAACATGGATAAACAACAATATAACGGACGTATAAATGTCATGGAAGGAAAATCTGCTTTGGATTTTCAGGATAAAATACCTACACAATCATCATCATTTCACGACGCAATGACAGGAACATTTTATAATACGATGTTATCTAAAGCTTTCTTTTCTATTGAAAATCAAAATATAATACAAAATGGTATTCGTGCAGGTGTATATAAAATGTCAAATAATAGTTACATTGTAGGATATCAAGATGTAGATAGTTTAAAAACAATAATGCGAAGTATTTTTTTACAAAATAGCAATAATTTACCAGATAATATTAAGGAGCAAATCAATAAACTAAATCAACACGTTTTAGATTATGCTATTCCTCAAGTATATGGTGAAGCACAAGGTTACATAAAATACAAAGAGGATATAAGTACACTACCTAATCCTATAGCTAGACCAGTAATGTCTAAAGAAAATACTAAGCAGCTTGAACTTAAACCATGGTTTTAGATAAAATATGAGAAATATATTATTTATGTGAATTATATATTAGTGTTAATTTAATGTGACTAATATATAATGCATTCGCGTGTACATCCACATGAAGAAAATAATAATCTTCAAGATAGTGATAGTGAAAATAACATACGTTTATCACAACGTAGAGGAGCAATTAAAACGTTGGGAAAAAATAAAGACTATGAAAAATATAAATGTTGCGTGTGTAAAACAAACGAACCTTATTATCAATGTCCGACATGCAAGTTAGTAGTATGTATTGGTTGTACTATAAATAATAGTATATGTAAGAATTGTCATGATACAAAAGAAAACGAAAAATCAAAAGATTTGCAGCAAGGTAATTTGGTATGGTTTAAAAATACAAATGGAAAATTTAAAAAATGGTGTTTTTGTTGCATGAATAAGTAAATAATTTTATGTGGTAATAATATAGATGCCCATTCAGCATATTCCAATCAATTCTATTATTTATAGTAACACAATAATTAACCCACCATATACGTATACAAGCAATGTAGGTGTCCCGCGTTCAGCAGCAACACGAAGAGCAATAAAAAATAGATGTTTGAAAACGTGTTGTGTTACACCAACCGATAAAAAAATAGAAAATAATAATAAAATTATTCATCTTGGATGTATCTAGTTCTTAGATTTAGATTTTTTTTTAGAAGGTTTTCCAGAATTTTCATTTTCGATGTTTTTGCGATGATTAATGATGAATTTATCGTATTCACTATTTAGAACATCCAATTCGCGCATCCACATATCTTCAGCACTTGTACTTTCAAGTTCAGCATATTTCTTTTGCTTATCTTGAAACTCACCATTTAATCTTTCTACATTTTCCTCGCTTACACTATCCATCGGCATTTTCAATAAATATTTGTATTCGGAATCATCGTCAATCATATCATAATCTTTTGATACAAGTAGTTCAACAATAGTAGTTTTGGATTTTTTACGCAAATCGAGTGTTTCGTCAAGCAGTTCTTGAATGTATTTCATTTTGTTGGAACATATTTTTAGCTGCTTTTTCAAAATATCTAGCATAAAATCCTTGCGTTTTTGATACAATTCAAGACGTGTTACGTAATAATCATCAATAATTTCAGGAATAGTTTCATATTTCTTTAGTTTTTCGTTCGCATCAAACATATGCATATTCGTAGTTGAAAACGTAGTAAACAATTTCAATGTCTTTTCAAGATTATTGCAGCCATTGTCAATAGTCTTTTGTTCAAGATGTTGCAATGTATCACGGGTAAATGTGATGACAATACTTACATTTGTTGATTTACTCATATCATCTATTTCCTTGATGATGGGAGTAACTTTCTTTCCATTCTTATCAACGTTACTGGCCAAATTTTCAAGATGCTCTTTAAAATCATCTGTCCAATATCCAACAGGCAATTCTGTAACGCAAATTTTATCTTGACCAATGACTTTGTATTTTCCACAAACTAGATATTTATTTTTGCTTACTTCGTGAATGCTTCCATTAAACCCTTCAAAATAGGGTGTGAATTTAATTCCAGATACATCGTAATTCAAAAGCTTTTGCTTTAGATAATGGATGATGACTGGTGGATAATATGATTGAATTTCAGTTGAGAATCCAGTACCAATACCTTTGGAACCATTTACAAGAACCATTGGAATAATAGGTGCATAAAAGACTGGCTCAACAGGCAAACCATCATCATCCAAATAACGCAATATGGCATCATCATCTTGAGGATAAATATGACGTGCTAATGGTGAAAGTTGTGTGAAGATATATCTTTCCGAAGCACTATCTTTTCCTCCTTGTAGACGAGTACCAAATTGTCCATTTGGTTGAAGTAGATTAATATTATTTGAACCTACGTAATTTTGTGCCATACCAACAATAGCACCATTCAAGCTGGCTTCACCATGATGATATCCGGAATGTTCTGAAACGTATCCCGAAAATTGCGCTACTTTAATTTCTTGTGTCAAATTCTTCTTGAACGCTGAAAATAGAATTTTTCGTAAACTAATTTTCAAACCATCCATTAGATTTGGGATTGAACGATCGCAATCGTATTTTGAAAAATGAATCATTTCGCGGTCAATAAAATCTGTATAAGATACGGACGTATTATTTGTATCCAGATACATTTCGCGGTTGTAATTACCCAACCAATCTTTTCGGTCATCTGCGCGTTTCTTATTAAAGACCTTGTCGATTGCGTCACTACAATCATCGTCGTTATGTTGAAATAGAACAATCTTCTTGTTCTCAAAATATTCCTTAAATTCTTTACCTGTACTGGTACCCAATCCCTTGTAATATTTAATTTTCCATCCTTTTGTATCAGTATGCGCTTTCCACTTGTTATATTCACCATCATTGTAAAACAATAGTTCCATGGAGCCTTTCTTTGCTTTTAAAATAGGTGTATTCATAAACCCCATAAATCCTTCAATCTTAGACAAATCTGACCACAAGCTTTGAAACATGTTAATGCCTAGACCTTTGATATGACTTCCATCTAAATCTTGGTCGGTCATGAAAAGAATTCTACCATAACGTAATTGTTTTTTGATTGATTCTGCTGTATATTTTTTGCCAGTTTCAAGACCTAGGATTTTCTTGATTTCTATAATTTCTTTATTTTCGGCAATTTTTTTAATGGGTTCACCACGAACATTGAATAACTTACCTTTCATGGGATAAACACCAATAATATTTCTGTCTTCAGAAGACAACCCCGAAACAATTCCTGCTTTAGCTGAATCACCCTCGCAAAATATAATAGTACAATCACTTGATTTCGGTGTTCCTGCCCAATTAGCATCAATCAATTTGGGGATTCCTCGAATCGATTTGGTTTTATTACCATCATTTTTCTTTGCTGCTTTATTTTCCTTGACTTCGTGAATGGCACAAGCTGCATCCATAACGCCAAGTTTAGCGAGCTTATCAATGAATTTGTCGTTAACAACACATGAAGAGCCAAATTTACTAATAGGTGTATTCATGTAATCCTTTGTTTGACTATCAAATGCAGGATTTTCAATATCACATCTTACAAACAGGAATAATTGTTCTTTAATGCTTGATGCATTCACTAGTATCTTTTTCTTTTTTTCAATATAGGCAATCATTTTTTTTGTAATTTGTTGAATAATGTAATCGACGTGCTTTCCACCTTTAGATGTATATATACCATTCACAAATGATACCTGGTTAAATTCGTCATTGGGGGTAAGTCCAACAACATATTCCCAACGGGGATTAGTATCATCTTGCACTTTAGAAGTTGTAAGATACAAATCAACGTATTGTGGGAAGGTTTTAACAGATAGTACTTCACCATTAAGTTTAACTTTAAGTGTTCGTCGTGTTACGGCAGAAATATCGTAAACGCGTTTCGCGAGCAACTGACGCATATGCTGGGTAAGACCATCGATTTCAAAGCGTTTATAGTCAGGTTTGAATGTAATACGAGTATAAGGTTTAGTTGAACATTTTGTAATTTTAGGTGGATGAATAACATTAAGATTATCTTCAAAACTTTGTGTGTATTTTAGTTTTCTAACATGGTCAATTGTTTCAATCGAACCAATTGAAGACCAAATGAGAACAAGCTTAAATCCAAATCCATTTTTACCTCCCACGATTTTTTTTTCGTCTTTGTTATAATTTGTGGAAGTACGCAAGTGTCCAAATATCATTTCTGGAATCCAAAGGTCATATTCAGGATGTTTAGCTACGTCAATACCATTACCATCATTATACATGGAAATAGTTCCATCATCTTGAATAGTAATATCAATGTTCATAACAGGATGGTGATTGGCATCCGGTTCATCTTTAATTTTTTGGTCCATACGAATAACGTGGTCGCGACAATTTACAATACCTTCATCAAACAATTTATACAATCCGGGAAGAAATTCCATATCTTCTTGAACAATTTTGTTATCTTTTAGAAGCCAGTGACACCCTTCCACATTCTCAACGGACCCAATATACGTATCGGGGTTATCGAGAATATGTTGTTTGTCCGTTTTCTTCTGGTAAATAGTAGCGAGGTTTGACATACTTAATTTAATTAAATGCAAATATATTTATTATGTTTCAATTTTAAGTATAAAACCTATACAATATATATGATTCCTGTAAAAATATATAATGTGAAAAATAAACCCAAATTCATGATTGAAGAAGAATTTCTACCAGATATTTTTAAATTAGGCGAAACATATATTTTTGATTTAAGTCATGCATCTAATTTTCAAAGTCGTATGCTTATTTCAAAAGACATTGATGATTTGCAGCCATCTGACGAAATAGAATTAATCGGTACACCAGGTTTAAATGGTTCTCAATTAATTTTCATACCAAATGAAGTAGGTAATCGTTTCGTTTATGATGAAAAAAATGGATTAACTATGGGTAGTTTATTAAATCCTTTTATTTCGTTAAAAGATTTTTCAATATATGAAGATGATAAATCAGTTGAGGAAATAGTGAAAGAGCAGATTATTTACGATTTTAAGATGAATTACAATCCTGTATTTGTTGAATTGTTTATTGAATCATTACGTAGTAGATTTAATAATATTAATTTAAATGATGATGAGTGTTATCCATGTGGTATTCCGGCTATAGATACAAGAATTAATAGTGATAATTTAAGTAATGCACGTATTTTAGCAAAACAAATACGTTATTCGCGAAAAAAAATAGAACGTGAAAAAATGCAATTAAATGCGTATGGGCGCAAAGAAGGAGGTCCTGGAGGTTTTGGATCACCACCAAAAAATAACTTTGTATAATATTTTTTTCTCTCGATGTTTATATAATGGCACGTTTCAGTAAATCAGCAGATGGTATGTACCATATTAAAGGAAAAAAATACGTTCAAGTTCAAGGTAGTCGCGCCCAAGTATGGCACGGAACTGCTTATGAAACAACAGGTGGATTAAAAAAAAATGATATTAAAATGAACAAACATGGTCGCATTGTATCTACTAAAAAATCAGCCACCGCTAAAAAAGATAAACGTCTTGAAAAAGCTGGTTACTTCACCAAAAAAGGTAAATTCGGTTTCGTCAAAAGAGATGGTTCCAAAAAATCTAGAAAATCTAGAAAATCTAGAAAATCTAGAAAATAAGTATTTAGCAAAATGAATTAAACAATAACCCAATATAATTTTATGTATTCTAGTAAAGAAGATATAAAATGCGATGACATTGAGATGAATAATCATAATGATTTTGTGAAAGCATTGTCTACAACTATTGAAAAGTATGTTAACAGACACGTTGAAGAACGTGTGTCAAAATATGAAGATTATGATAAAATCATTGAACTCATTCATGGTTTACCGATTATCGAGAAAAAACAGCGTAAAATCGAAAAACTAAAGAAAAAGATTAGAAAATTAAAAAAAATCATTGATGAAAATAGTGAAAATATCAAATTGGTGATTGAAGAAAAAAAAGAAATTATCGATTTGACGAACGATATTAGCGATGATGAAAAGGAAGAAATTAAAGTGGTAAAAATAAAAGAAGAAGATGAGGAGGAGGAGGAAGAAGATGAGGAGGAGGAGGAAGAAGATAAAAATTCATTTGAATGTGACGATTGTAATAAAAAAGGTGGCGATTGTTTTGAAGAGATTGGTATTTCCAAAGATGAATATATTATTTATATTGATTTGGGAGAACCAGATAGATGTGAAGATTGTTTTAATAAGTGGAAAGAAAGTGATAATGCATCTGAGTATATCGATAAATTAAACAATGAAGAAGAAGCTGAAGAAGAAGAAGAAGAAGAAGAAGCTGAAGAAGAAGAAGAAGCTGAAGAAGAAGAAGAAGCTGAAGAAGAAGAAGAAGCTGAAGAAGAAGAAGAAGAAGAAGAAGAAGAAGAAGAAGAAGAAGAAGAAGAAGAAGAAGAAGAAGAAGAAGAAGAAGAAGAAGAAGAAGAAGAAGAAGAAGAAGAAGAAGAAGATGAAGAAGAAGAAGAAGAAGCTGAAGAAGAAGAAGAAGAAGAAGAAGCTGAAGAAGAAGAAGAAGCTGAAGAAGAAGAAGAAGCTGAAGAAGAAGAAGAAGCTGAAGAAGAAGAAGAAGAAGCTGAAGAAGAAGAAGAAGAAGAAGCTGAAGAAGAAGAAGAAGCTGCTGAAGAAGAAGCTGAAGAAGAAGAAGAAGAAGTATTTGAAATCGAAATTGATGATATTACATACTATACAAGCGATATTGAAAATGGCAAATTGTACAAAAATGATGATGGTGAAGTAGGTGATGAAGTTGGACATTTAAAAGATGGTGAAGCATACTTTGACAATGAATAAAGTTTAGTAATAATTTCTTTTCGCATTATTTAATATACATGGCTCTATTAAATAATATTTGTACTCCCGCATTAATATATTTAATTTTTGCATTATCGCAAATAATAATCGACACTTACAAAAGAGCCTATAATATAGCATTTGTAAAATTTATTCAGATGGTAGTGTTTACATTAATGTTAAATTTACTATGTGCTCGAAATTTATCTTGGATTTCTTGGTTAATAATTGCTGTTCCTTTTCTATTCATGGGATTTATGACTATATTATTACTATATGTATTAAAACTGGATAATCGTGATAGCGAGCTAATAGAAGAAGATGAAAAAGGTGAAGATGATGAAGAAGCAACCGGTGGTGATGATGAAGATATTAATGAAACGTCCAATAATGGAAATGTGGTTTATGTACGCTCAAATCAAAAGGTTATAGTAGATGATTCACATTTTTGGAACAATGTAGCAAACGAGGCGTCTGATTCAACTCAATATGCATAAAAAATAATATCAACCAATATTAATGAATAGTTTATATTATTTTCCAATTATTATGTTTTTGTTAGATTCTGTATATTTAACATCAACGTCAAAATTCTATAATAATATAGTGAAATCAATCCAAGGAAGTCCAATTAAAGCACGCTATACATCGGCGTTTTTTTGTTATTTATTTTTAGCATTTGGACTATATTATTTTATTTTGCGTACAAGAAGACCGCCTTTTGATGCATTTTTATTAGGTTTAATAATATATGGCGTTTTCGATACTACAAATCACACTATATTCAAAAATTGGTCGTTGAAAGCAGTTTTGATGGATACACTATGGGGTGGAATATTATTTTATCTAACAACTTATATTGTATATAAATTTAGTAGATAAATATATAAAGATATTTTTATTTTAACGTATATATATGTTCGATAAAATAAAAAAAAAAGGAACAATGGTTATAGCATTCATGTTTGTTTTTCTTGTGAAAATGTATACGGAATTTGAATATTCGTTTAAAAAATATGTATTGCCTTATTTACCCAAACACATTGAACAAACCATATTTGATTTTAGTGAAAATGGCAATATTATTTGCAAATCTTATAGTATTGATGAAATGAATGAAAACAGAAAAAAAATCAAAAGCATAGATTTTGCTTTGCATAAAGAATACGATAAAACAAGTGAAAAATATAACGCGTTTGTTGTTGATAATTTACGAAATTATCCTAACTCTGAATTCAAAAAATGCAAAAAACATTTTATGTCTGTAGAATTAAGTGCGTACGATAAAACATATGAAATACACCTGGACAATAATAATAATTATTACTTGGAAAATAATGAAGTATTATTTTATGAATTTGTACAATACATACTCTATAATGAACATGGTACTTATTTAAATTTAGATGAGAACTATACTATTACTATTGTAGATAATGATTGTAATATAGTAACTATAGATAGAACTCAATATATTAAATTTTCAAGTAACAAATATGAAATTATTACACGAAAAAAATATATCCAAGAAACATGCAAACCACAAATACCACGTGAAATAAAAAAAGACAAACTAAATAATAACGAAATAGAAAATGCAATAAAAATGGAAGAAGATATAAAAACTGAAAATGTGTCAGAGTTAAAAACTATTCATGAAATAGAGTTAGAAGAAGCAGAAGAATATTTAGAATGGGAAAAAAAAGAGTTAGAACATCATATTGAGAGTTATTACACCGACGAAAAGAAAAATGATGAATTATTTAAATGTGATAATTGCGAAAATATTTATACAAATAGTACCAGTAAAAAAATTATTTTATTGCGCGACTCATACTACGAAAACGAAGAAACGTGCGTATGTGAAGAATGTTATCGTTTAAATGATAATACATATAACAATCGTAAATGGATAAAACAATAATAAAATAATATATTCAATATTGATTATATATTATTTTTAATTTGCAAATGAAATTAAGTATGTTTAAATTTATTTAAATTAATAATTTGGTCCATATAAGGTAATATTTCTTTGTCGTGTGTAATAACAATCATTGTTTTGTTCTTACATTCTTGTTGTATTAGTTTCATTACTTTACCACGAGTAGTAGAATCTAGGCCGGCAAGAGGTTCGTCAAAAATTATAATTTTACCTTGTTTTAATATTCCTCGAAGTATAATGGTTACTTTTTGCATTCCAAGAGATAAATCATTTCCGTTGACTCCTGAATTTGTATTAATACCATTGTGCAATTTAGAATACACTGACATTAAATCGTATTTATTGATTATACGTATTAAATTTTCCTTGGTGACATGTTCGTTGCCATATAATATATTGTCACTAACAGATTTATTAAATAATTGGGTACGTTGATTTATATACGTAATTTGGTCGCGTATATATTCAACATCTGCTGTCATAATATTTACACCATCGATTAAAATAGAACCATTTTCAGGGCGATGAATTTGCACAAGCATTTTCATGAGCGTTGTTTTTCCTGAACCGGATGAACCCATAATGGCAGTTTTTTTATTTCCTTGAATTCGAATATCAAAATCTTTGAAAATAAAATTTTTCCCATACTTAAATGATATATTTTGAAATTCTATATTACCATTGGTTATGAAATTCTTTTTTGTCTTTACTTTTGATTCAGACAGAATATCTTCAATAAATGGTTTGGATGCGTGTATATTACCATATGTTCCACAACAATGTGAAATTAAATGACTATTCGCTGTAAGTAAAAAGGACAAATAATTTCCTAAAAGTAAAATAGTACTTATTAATGACGAGGTTGATATTTTTTTATTTTTATAGATTTTATATGACGAATAAAGGGCGAAAGAATAAACAGAAACTGAAATAAATTGCATTGCAAGAATAGTATATTTTTCGTAATCCATTTGGTCTGTCATTATATTTGAATGGTGAGTATTCATATCTTTATTGCTTTCACTTTCTTCTTTATTTTGATTATTTAATAGTATATTCATCATATTGGAAAGACTATCATTTAATTTTTCAGATAGATTATAAAATTGTTTTTCGCGTTCGGACGATATATGAATAACTTTACTGCCGAAAATATATACAAATAAGGCAGTCATAAAGACACCAAACGATAAAATTAATCCAATTGACGTATCAATCCAAAATGAATATATAACAATTGAAAATAGACCCACCATTTCAGGTAAAAATCTTCCAATTAACCATTGTCCTAATTGTTTCATGTACCTTGAAACATCTAAAATTCTTGTAATCATTTCTCCGACCTTTACATCTTTAAATTCTGTATTGTTTTTTTCTATATTCGCACTAAATATAATATTACGAATAAAACCTAGATATTTAGGTGATAGTTTAGCTTCTAACGATTGTTTTAAAGCATGTGCGGATGTAATCACAAACCATGATAAAGAGACGAGTGTCATTATACCGGGTACATTAAATGATTTAACATTTTCGAAAACATTAAAAATGTTATTAAAATTGGTTTTATCGCTTTTTATTTGTTCGAATAATTTACCATATAGTTTAGGTAACATTACTGATTCCAAAGGAAATGTAAACATAACAACAATAAAATAAGCAATAAATAATGACAAGTTTTCTATAAAGAAATTGTAACATAATTTTTCAAATACCACATTCATATATTGTAAATATATAATATAAAAAATATAAAAAATAAAATTGATATAAATTATAATGAGTATAAGTGGAGGTATCCCCGAAATGAACTCATCCGATGTTTCAACTGAAGCTGAACCAATCCATCTATTATCTGATAAATGGACTTTGTGGGCGCATTTACCACATGATACGAATTGGTCTATAGATAGCTATACAAAGATTTGCACATTTGCATCAATCGAAGAATCTATTGCTTTATGTGAAACATTACCTGAAAGAATGGTAAAAAATTGCATGTTATTTTTAATGAAAGAAAACATCAAACCAACCTGGGAAGACCCTAAAAATCGCGCAGGCGGATGTTTTTCCTATAAAATTGCCAATAAACAAGTGGGTGAAACGTGGAAAACAATGTTTTATCATGTAATTGGCAATTCTATTTCAAATAATAAACAATTTATTAAATCAGTGAATGGTATTACTATTTCACCAAAAAAGAACTTCTGTATTATCAAGGTATGGTTAAATAATGCAAATTATCAAAATCCTGATTTTATACGTGTAAAAAATCTAACAAGTCAAGCATGTTTATTTAAAAAACATTGTCCAGAACATTAAAGTAAGTTTCATAATCTTATTATGTGTCTTTTTTAATTGGAAACATATTCTGATTTAGCATATAAACATAACAATTATTGCATAATATTTTAAAATATTCAACATCGTCATAGTAGACGTAAAAATCATCGTCAAAAATCGACTTGTATTTTTTCATGTATATTTTTGTCGTAGTATCGTCGGCAACTACGTCATTATTACATTTACTACAAAAGCAAAATAGATATGGTTTTATTTCATATTTTAATAAATCTAAAGGGATTGAATCCATATTTATTTTAGTCATACTTTATACAATTAAAATAAATATAATAACAATAAAAACATAGCATGAATAAAAAAAGTACAATAATTATATGGAAGACAATACATATGACTATATAATTATTGGTGGTGGAATAGCTGGACTCACATCCATGTACTATTTAGGTAAACAAAAACATAAGATACTCATGCTAGAACGCATGCCTCGTTTAGGTGGGAAAATCTATAGCGAACATATTGATTTTAAGGGGCAGAAACACATATTTGAAAAAGGTGCTGTTCGTTTTCACAACAAGCAAACACACATGCTACAATTGATTCAAGATGTTAATATGCAAGATGATATTATTGAATATCCTTCTGAAATAACACGAGGTGATAACTTGTTTCCGTTGTTACATCAAATTTCCAAAAATATTTTGGAAGCAAACAAGGAAAAAATGTTACAATTAACCTACATTGATTATGTAAATAAATATGAGACAAATGACGTAGCGAATAAAATTAAACATTATACTTATTATGAGACGTTAGAATATGGAAACGCATATTATATCGCAAAATACATGTTATCAAATTATGATACAAATTTAAAATATATGACATTGAAGAATGGAATGAGTTCATTGATTGAAAAAATGGAACACGAAATTTCTCTTTATAAAAAATCAACTATTCGTAAAGAGAAAATGGTGAATGACGTAAAAAGGAAGAATAACTATTTTCAGGTGATTTTGGGTGAAAATAATGAAATTTATTGTTCTAGAAATGTAATATTTGCCTTACCCAGTAAATATTTATCTAATTTCTCTTTATTAAATAGTAAAAAGTATGTAAATGAAGCAATCAACGGAATACATTACAGAACATTGAATCGAATATATGCTGTCTTTCCAAAGAGTGAAAAAACATTGTTTGAAGAGAAAGTAATTACAAGTCATGGTAAATTAAAAACATCTGTTATGTTTGATAATCAAAAATCATTGATTAGTTATTGTGACGGGGAATCCGCAAAAAAATGGTTTAAGATAAATATGAAAGACAAACTGAAAAATGAAGTGGAAAAGGAAGTTAAAAAATTGGACTCTGATTACAAAACACCATTGAAAGTATGGAATTATTATTGGCCAAATAGTTTGGGAATATGGAAGAAGGGAATCGATTTCGAGAAAATGCAAAAACATATGTTACAACCGAGAAAAAATGTTTTTGTATGTGGTGATAGTTTTAGTTTACATCAATGCTGGATGGAAGGTGCAATACTTACCGCAAAAGAAATCGTAAACATGAGCAAAAATAGAAAATCAAGCAAAACACGTAAAACACGTGAAATAAAAGGTGGCAAAACAAATAAAAAATATACAATGCAACAAGTGTCAAAACACAATAAAAAAGAAGATGGATGGTTGGTAATTAATAAAAAGGTATATAATGTTACAACATGGATAGATAAACATCCGGGTGGGGCGGTCATTGAAAATTATTTGGGAAGAGATGCGACAAATGCTTTTCAATCCG
>Ga0209198_1000734_pt1 | contig 27939 bp, 23 predicted proteins | sample COGITO_mtgs_1105_2_FD_184804 | JGI IMG/M metagenome (GOLD analysis project Ga0209198, IMG submission 184804) | Pelagic marine microbial communities from North Sea - COGITO_mtgs_110519 (SPAdes) (version 2) | ecosystem: Environmental > Aquatic > Marine > Epipelagic ...
GTACAAATTCTTTAAGTCTTCCAGAACTTCCAGAATTGTTATACGCATTTGTGATGTTTCCTAAAGAAACGGACTTACTTCCAACCTCAGCACGAATCCAGTTCGCATTTGGAAGGTTCACCCCAATCGGAGTCGTTGGCGAAGCATCTCCTGCTTCTCCTGCAACATTGACCGTTTTATAGCTCACGCCTACAACATTTTCCTTTTTATGTTCTGGAAATAACGGTGAGTTGTCCTCAAACCATTGTGCGTTTTTAGACAAGACTTCCATTTTTGCAGACATGTCGAAATCTTTAATTTGAACAATTGTTTCGTAAGAACCTCTGTACCCTAAAGGATCGTTATAAACTTCGATGAAACTATTGATATAATCAATATTACCTTCCGTTGCGGCAGTCCATGCCACATTATAATCGTCCCATGTTTGTAAATCGCCTGTATTGTAATATTTTATGAGCAACCCTAAAGCATCGCCTTGTGCTTGATTCTCTGCAACCCCTTTGGCCAATTCTAACCACTTGACAATTTCATCAATTGCTGCACCATACAATCCACCAGATTTATACACACGTTCTTGTAACTCACCATTGACTTTTACAAGCTGTGAATTTAAACCATGAGATAAAGGCTTTTTAGGATTTGGAGATTTTATTTTAGAATAAAACGATTCTACATCTGCGTTTGTCACACCAGGTCCGTAGAAGTTAACAGCAGAAGCTGCTACGTTGTCTACCCCTTTGGCTTGATTTACTTTCTTAGCATCTACATCATTAAAAATCACTTCAAAAGCTTCGCCTTTTAAAACCGTATTTGATTCGGCTAAAATAGAGGTTAGATATTCCGAAGAAAAATCAGGTTTCATTTTTGCATTGCTATAATGGTGATGAATTCCGTTACTGAACCAAACACGTTTCATATAAACTTCAAAAGCCATCCAATCTGCTGTGGTTTTATCCCCCTTAAAATTAGTATAAACACTTTCGAGGGCGGTACGAATGGTTAAATTATGTCGGTAATTTTGATCCCACATAATGTCACGACCTGACAAACCTGCTTTGGTTAAATAGTAAACAAGTTTTTGTTCTTTCAATGTTAAATTTTCCCACCCTGGGATTTGATAACGTAATACTTTTAGGTCTGCAAATTGCTCGACCATGACAGGAAAATTTTCTTCAGCACTTACTGTGATGAAGTTGGAATCCATAACTTCTGAGTTGTTCTCAGTTTTGCAAGACCAAAAAAATTGAGCTAATACAATCGAGCACAATGCGATTTTAGATAATAGTTTCATTTGATTTTAATTTTAAGTTTAATAGTTTGTTTGAGAGATAATTCAAATATCCACGAATATAATGTATTTTCATTAACTAATAAAAATCATTTTTGGTTGTTACTAAGAAATCTATTTTTAATTTAGCGGAAAGTATAAATAAATGAACCATCCATCACTTAATATTGATACCCAGGGAAATAATCAGATGGATATAACATACTTGCACTGAGCGCAGTCGAAGTGTGACCTTAAAAAACAATAAATAAAAACACATGAAGCAAGTTTTATTAGTCTTTATAGGCGGTGGCGTTGGAAGTGCACTGCGATATCTGGTCGGAAAATTTTTAAAGACTTCCGCTTCAGGGTTTCCTTGGGGTACTTTTTCTGTAAACTTGTTAGGCAGTCTGCTCATCGGAATCTTGATGGGGGTTGCCTTAAAAAACAGCAGTCTCTCCGAGAATCAAACCTTGCTTTTAATCACCGGATTTTGTGGTGGTTTCACCACCTTTTCAGCCTTTGCGTATGAAAATCAAGTGTTTCTAAAAGAAGGTGATTTTACCAGCTTTTTCATCTATACCTTGGGTTCTATTGGACTTGGACTTGCAGCCGTATTTATAGGACTTTTTATCTCCAAAAGTTTTTAATGATCTTTAAAGCGTTTGACACCTGCATTCATTTTTAGAGGAAGGTAATTTTCTCTCGGCACAATTGGGCAAGAGTATTTTTCATTGTACGCACAGTAGGGATTGTAAGATTTATTAAAATCAATTGTCAACTGGTTTCCTTCAGGAATAGTTAAATCAATATAGCGCCCACCACCATAGGTTTCCGTTCCGTTTGTGTCATCCAAAAAAGGAAGAAACAAATAGTCTGAATCAGCTTCATCATCTGGGTCTGGTGCGCCTTGATATACATTTAATTTATAAGACTCCTTATTAATAGTGAACGACAAAATTCCAAAAATGCGTTCTTTGGTCACTCGCTTAGTGGTAGTTTTCATATCAAAAAAAGGCGTGTTTGGCGTGCGCTTCAACTGCGCTTCTACAACAAACAGAGAATCAATTGGGAAAAACACAAGCCCTTCAAACGCTTTTAAATCTTTGGATTTTAAGGGCGATTTAGAGGCGTCTTTAAAAAAGCTGTTTTGTTGTGTTTGAAATTCCGACTGTGCTTTTAAAGGTCGTTTTTGAGATTGACAACCTACAAAAATTAAGAGTGCTACTGCACTGAAAAAAATAGATTTTGTTTTCATCTGGGTGTGTTTTTATTGTTTGTTTATGTATAAAAATACAATTACTTTTTTAATATGGGACGATTTGACACCACATTTGAGAGAATAATTTGAGTTTTGGTTTCTCCGTATGTAATCAGTTGGTCAATCAGTTTTTCGAGGTGACGTTGATTTTGAAGCACCACTTCCATCACAATGTTTTCATTTCCAGTAATGCGGTAACAGTTAATGACTTCGTCCAAGGTTTTCACTTTGTGTAAAAAGGGTTGAAGTCGTCCCATAAATGCCCGGACAGTAATCAGGGCTCTGAAATCATAGCCTAACTCAAAATGAGAGACTTTGGCATAATAGCCATCTATAATACCTGCATCTTCCAATTTTTTGATACGTTCTGTAACCGCAGGGGACGTTATTCCAACTTGGTTGGCGATGGATGTATTAGAAACGCGTGCATTGCATTGCAGTTGTTCTAAAATTTTGGAATGTAAAGCATCTAACTTCATATTTAAAGTATTTCTGATAAAAATATTAAAAATTAAATAAATAAACACATATTACTTTAAATATTAAATATAGACTCCTCTTTTTTGCTCTAATTTTGAGGTAATTATTATTTTAATTATGACGTTTCAAAGTTCTTCAGAATTGAATACAGCTTTTTATAAAAAAGCAGTGGAAATAGGATCTCTTTCTAAAGTAATCTCAGATTATTTGAGAGCCGATCTTTCAGTTTTGAAATCCAACGGACGCGAAGATACCAACATCTATTTTTCAGGCGATATCATTCGTCAATCAGATTCATTAGCCCCTGAGATTATGAAAGCCGCACAAGAGCCGTTTTCAGAACAGAAACATAAGCATGCCGAAACCTTAAAATGGCTCACCAACGGATTGTTTGTCAACTGCCGTCGTTTGGAAAAATGCAATAGTGATGGGCGTGAGTTTATGTCCATTCTCAATAGAGAATTAAAAAAATTCAAGAAACTTCAGAAAACTTGGATGCTGACTATTTAAGAAAGTTTGTGTTTAATTTTCAGGCATTAAGGCTGCCATTTCCAATTGTAGGGTTTTCGCTTTTTGAGCTGCTTGTGTCGCAAAGTCACGATCCGAACACGCATAAATAATCCCTCTGGAAGAATTTACTAAAAGTCCAATATCAGAATTCATTCCGTATTTGCAGACCTCAGCCAAACTACCGCCTTGCGCACCAACGCCTGGTACTAATAAAAAACTATTGGGGACTATCTTTCTGATTTCAGCAAAATAAGATGCTTTGGTCGCACCCACTACATACATTAAGTTTTTGGAGTTCTTCCACCCTTTTGAGGTTTCTAGTACGGATTGATAAAGCGGTTTCCCATCTGTTGTAAGCGTTTGAAAATCATAAGCACCGGCATTGGATGTTAAGGCCAGCATAATGGTATGCTTATCTTGAAATTCTAAAAAAGGTTCAATCGAATCTTTGCCCATATAAGGTGCAACTGTGACACTGTCAAACGCTAAATCTTCAAAAAAGGCCTTGGCGTACATGCTGCTAGTATTTCCAATATCGCCGCGTTTGGCGTCGGCAATTGTAAAAATCTCAGGGTAATTCGTATTCAGATAGGTAATTGTTTTTTGAAGCGACTTCCAACCTTTTAAGCCATAGGCTTCATAAAACGCCGTATTCGGTTTATAAGCCACACACAACTGATGGGTAGCATCTATAATTGCTTTATTAAACTCAAAAATAGGGTCTTCTAATTCTAATAAATGAGTTGGTATTTTAGACAAATCGACGTCCAACCCGATACAAAGAAAGGATTGCTTTTTTTTGATTTCAGAAACAAGTGTTTGAGTCGTCATATACAATTAGATTGCGCCAGTATCTGCTTTGAGTTTTTCGGTGTTTTCTGCCATCATGAGTTCACTGATGATTTTCTGGATATCGCCGTTAATAATGTTTGACAAATCATACAATGTCAATCCAATACGGTGTTCAGTAACGCGTCCTTGCGGATAGTTGTAAGTTCTAATTTTGGCACTTCGATCCCCTGAAGATACCATGCTCATTCGTTTCTCAGAATCTGCGGCTTGTTTTTTAGCCAATTCCATTTCATACAAACGAGACCTTAATACTTTCAGTGCTTTTTCTAAATTTTTATGAGATGATTTTTGATCTTGACAACTTACAATCATACCCGTTGGTTCGTGGTGTAATTTGATCGCTGAATAGGTGGTATTAACCGACTGACCCCCAGGCCCTGTAGAAGTGGTACGCTCAATTCTGACTTCTGTCATGTCGAGTTGTACATCAAATTCTTCTGCTTCTGGCAATACAATCACGGAGGCTGCACTTGTATGCACACGTCCTTGGGTTTCTGTTTGTGGTACACGTTGCACACGGTGTACGCCTGCTTCAAATTTTAGAGTGCCATATACATCTTCACCGCTGACTTCAAAAATAACTTCTTTAAAACCGCCGGATGTTCCGTGGTTAAAATCTACAATATCAACTCTCCAACCTTTAGACTCACAATATTTTGTGTACATACGATGCAGGTCTCCAGCAAAAATACTGGCTTCATCTCCACCGGCTCCAGCACGAATTTCCATCACTACATTTTTAGCGTCATCTGGATCTTTTGGAATTAAAAGCACTCTCATTTCTTCTTCAAGGGCAGGAATTTGAGCCTTGGCTTCTTCCATTTGCATCTTGGCCATTTCAACCATTTCAGCATCACTCCCATCCGATATGATTTCTTGAGCTTCTTCGACATTAGACATTAAGGCCTCATAAACAAGACCTTTGTCAACCATCTTTTTTAAATCTTTGTATTCTTTATTTAGCTGCACATAGCGTTTCTGATCCGATATAATATCCGGCTGGATGATCAAATCATTTATTTCATCGAAACGTTGCTTAACTATTTGTATTTTTTCTAACATCTACTTGGAGAATTATGTTGCAAAAGTACTGTTTTTTATGGATTCAGAGGGGTTGAATTGCGTCCCTAATACTCAAACGTCCCAAACGCACTTTGAATGGTCAGTTTTTTGGTGTCTGCAGCTTCAACACGACCTATTATTTGAGCGTCCACATTGTATGATTTTGAGATGGCTATAATGGCATCTGCAATGTCAGGTTGTACATAGAGTTCCATGCGGTGGCCACAATTAAATACTTGATACATTTCTTTCCAATCGGTATTGGATTGTTCTTGTATCAGCTTAAACAGTGGTGGCACTGCAAACATATTGTCTTTAATAATATGTAAGTCTTCTACAAAATGAAGAATTTTAGTTTGAGCTCCTCCACTACAATGCACCATTCCGTGAATTGAATCGGAAGTATAACGCTCTAAAATTGTTTTGATAATCGGTGCATAGGTTCGTGTTGGCGACAATACTAACTTCCCTGCATCAATAGGAGAATCTTCAACGGCATCGGTTAACTTTACCTGTCCAGAATACACCAATTCTTTAGGAACCGCCGCATCATAACTTTCGGGATATTTGTCTGCTAAATAGTGTCCAAATACATCATGCCTTGCAGAAGTCAATCCATTACTTCCCATGCCTCCATTATAGGTTGTTTCATAGGTTGCTTGACCAAAAGAAGCCAGACCAACAATCACATCGCCGGGCTGTATATTCGCATTGTCAATAACTTTGTTTCGGGGCATTCTGGCAGTCACTGTGGAATCGACAATGATAGTTCTGACCAAATCTCCAACATCTGCTGTTTCACCACCAGTAGCGTGAATGGTCACTCCAAACCCCTTAAGGTCTTCTATGAGTTCTTCAGTACCATTGATAATGGCTGAAAGCACCCCGCCTGGAATGACATTTTTATTACGTCCTATAGTGGAAGATAGCATGATATGATCGGTAGCACCGACACATAACAAATCATCGATATTCATAATGAGCGCATCTTGAGCGATGCCTTTCCAAACCGAAATATCACCGGTTTCTTTCCAATACATATAGGCTAAAGAACTTTTGGTCCCCGCACCATCGGCGTGCATAATGAGACAATAATCTTCGTCGTTTGTTAAATGATCGGGCACAATTTTACAAAAGGCTTGTGGGAACAATCCTTTGTCTATATTTTTAATCGCGTTATGTACATCTTCTTTGGATGCCGAAACCCCTCGTTGTGCATAGCGTTTACTTATCTCGTTGCCCATAAAAATTATTTGTTATGCAAAAATAAGAAAGTATTTAAGAAAAAGGCTAAAGAGAAAAGAAAATAGAGTAAAGAGAATAGAATAGAGAGGAAAGAAAAAAGAGTCAAGATGCAGGATGCAATATGAGTAGTAACTTAATTCTTTGCTCATAATTTTTTTTTAGTTTTCTGCACTTCGACTGCGCCTAACTTCGACAGGCTCAGTGTGATGTTAGATATTCGAAATAGTCTGTTCTCATAAAACAGATTGCCGCGCTTTAACAATGTAAAACACAAAGAAGACTACACGCATAACAAGGGGCTTAAGCCCCTTGAGACCCAATACTGAGAACACTTAGCTTTCGTTTTAATTCTTAATACTTTGTTACTTTATACTTAATACTCATTTTTCTATACTCTCTTCTCTTTTTTCTCAATACTTTGTACTCCCTACTTAATACTCATTTGTCTTACTTCGTAAAAAGCAATTCACGGTACTTGGCTAACGGCCATAATTCGTCATCGATCAAGAGTTCTAACTTGTCACAATGGTATCGAATATCATCAAACAGTGGCTTCACTTGGTTACAATAAATCGCTGCTTTTTTGGTCGTATCTTTAACAGTATTGGCTTTTTTACGCGCGTTGGTCATGGTGGTTACACCCGAGTTAATCGCTTCGATTCGTTGGGATATATCTGCAATTAACACCAACTGTTCGCTGGCATATTTCTTAAAGTCTTTACCGAAAATATCTTTTAGTCCTTTGACATTATCAATCAGAATATTTTGATATTTAACCGCTGTTGGAATCACATGATTTCGGGCTATATCTCCTAAGGTTCGCCCTTCGATTTGAATAATATGTACGTATTCTTCAATTTCTATCTCGTAACGTGCTTCGATCTCGACCTTATTCATGACATTTAAGCCTTCATAAAGTGCGATGGTTTTAGGATCAATTTTGATTTTAAGTGCCTCTGGCGTATTTTTATTATTACTCAAACCTCTTTTTTCGGCTTCAGCTTGCCAGTCATCGCCATACCCATTTCCTTCAAAAAGAATATTTCGAGAGGTTTTAATGTATTCTCTTAAAACATTAAATATGGCTTCATCTTTTTTCAATCCTTTTGTTGCAATGAGCGCATCTGCTTCGGATTTAAAATCAATGAGTTGACGTGCCACAATCGAATTTAAAACGGTCATCGGATTGGCGCAATTAGCGGTGGAACCTACGGCACGAAATTCGAATTTATTACCAGTAAACGCAAATGAAGAGGTTCGATTCCGATCGGTATTATCTAATAAAATCTCAGGGATTTTTCCAACTACATTCAGTTTTAAATCTGTTTTTTCTTCTGGAGATAATTTTCCTTTGGTGACTCCTTCCAATTCATGAAGTACTTTAGAAAGTTGGGCTCCTATAAATACAGACATAATTGCTGGCGGTGCTTCATTGGCTCCAAGACGGTGGTCGTTGGTGGCTGAAGCAATCGATGCGCGAAGCAATTCTTCATTGTCGTGAACCGCTTTAATGGTATTGACAAAAAATGTAAGAAACTGCAAATTGCTCATCGGCGTTTTTCCAGGGGCTAATAAATTAATTCCTGTATCGGTGCTTAAACTCCAGTTGTTATGTTTCCCAGATCCATTGACACCAGCAAATGGCTTTTCATGAAATAGGACTTTAAAATGATGACGGTCGGCAACTTTTTGCATGACGTCCATGACTAGTGAGTTGTGGTCAACTGCTAAGTTAGCTTCTTCATAAATGGGTGCCAACTCAAATTGGTTGGGTGCAACTTCATTATGGCGTGTTTTTACGGGAATACCTAGCAACATAGATTCTGTTTCTAAGTCACGCATAAAGTTTAAGGCACGTGCTGGGATGGTTCCAAAATAATGGTCATCCAGTTGTTGATCTTTTGCAGAGCTATGTCCTAAAAGTGTACGCCCCGTCATTTCTATATCTGGACGAGAGGCCACTAAAGCTTTATCAATCAAAAAATATTCTTGTTCCCATCCTAAAGAGGCAGTTACTTTTTTGACCGTTTTATCAAAATAACGAGCGACGTCAGTCGCTGCATGATCGACGGCATTCAGTGCGCGTAATAAAGGTGTTTTATAATCCAAAGCTTCTCCTGTGTACGCTACAAAAACAGTCGGAATACAAAGTGTGGTTCCAAAAATAAAGGCTGGAGAGGTTGGGTCCCAAGCGGTATAACCACGGGCTTCAAACGTATTTCGAATGCCTCCATTAGGAAAGGAAGATGCGTCTGGTTCTTGTTGAACGAGTTGATTTCCTTCAAAACGCTCAAGGGATTCGCCATTGCCTAGGGTTTCAAAAAAGGCATCGTGTTTTTCGGCAGTAGCTCCTGTCAAAGGTTGAAACCAGTGTGTATAATGTGTGACGCCTTTGGCCATGGCCCAATCTTTCATAGAAGAGGCAATCTGATCGGCGATGGGACGGTTGATTTTATCTCCTTTATTAATTGCCAACATAAGACTGTTCAGCGCTTCTTTGGTCAAAAATTGACGCATGGTTTTAAATCCAAAAACATTGGCTCCGAAAATTTCGGATTGTTTGGCTTCTTTAGCAACTAAGGTTGGGGGGCGGTCTAAAGACTGTTTGAGAGCATGAAATCTAAGTGTTGACATAAGTAACTGGTTTTAAGTGAAAATCTTAGTACAAAAATAAAATATTAGCGGCAGAAATAAGCGTTCGGCAAAATATTTATTAACAAATATAAAATTTATCTAGTCTTAAAATATGAAAAATATAATGAAACCCTTAAAAATATAGGGTATTCAATAAAAATATATAAGTGTTAATAAAATCTACCCTTAAAAAAATAGAGTAACTATCATTAGTTTTATATTTGTTGTGATTATTTTAAACATTTAAAAAATTATGGCAAAAATTAAATTAGAATATATTTGGTTAGATGGATATTATCCAACTCAGAATATGAGAAGTAAAACTAAAGTTGAAGAACATGAAAACTTTCAGGGAACTATAGAGGAATTAGAGAATTGGTCTTTTGATGGTTCATCAACAAGGCAAGCCTCTGGTGGTGCTTCTGATTGTTTGTTAAAACCGGTTGCAATCTATCCAGATCCTGCAAGAATTAATGGTTTTTTGGTCATGACTGAAGTTTTGAATGCAGATGGTACGCCTCACGTTTCTAACGGCAGAGCTACTATTGAGGATGAAGACAATGATTTCTGGTTTGGTTTTGAGCAAGAGTATTTTATCATGGATACAAAAACACAATTGCCATTAGGATTCCCAATTGGAGGCTACCCTGCACCACAAGGAATGTACTATTGTTCAGTTGGTGGATTACATACACACGGAAGAAATTTAGTCGAAGAACATGCTGATTTATGTATTGATGCTGGCTTAAATTTTGAAGGAATAAATCAAGAAGTAGCATCCGGACAATGGGAATTCCAATTGTTTGCTAAAGGAGCTAAACAAGCGGGTGATGAAATTTGGATTGCTCGTTACTTACTAGATCGTTTAACAGAAAAGTATGGTTACTATATTGATTACCATCCAAAACCATTAGGAAAAGACATGGATTGGAATGGTTCCGGAATGCATGCAAACTTCTCAAATACAATTTTAAGAACTTGTGGAGATAAAGAGGTATATGCTAAAATTTGTGAAGCATTTAGACCTGTTGTAAAAGAACATATCGAAGTTTATGGTGAGTTTAACGACCAACGTTTAACTGGTTTACACGAAACGGCTGCAATCACCGATTTCTCTTGGGGAGTTTCAGATAGAGGCGCTTCAATTCGTATTCCAATTATTGCTGTTGAAAAAGGCTGGAAAGGCTGGTTAGAAGACAGAAGACCGGCTTCAAATGGAGATCCTTATAAGATTGCAGGACGTATCATTAAAACGGTAAAGTCTGCTAAGATTTAATCACTCCTTCTTTTACTTACTTATAAAACGCTTGCATAATTTGCAAGCGTTTTTTTTTGATTGATTTTTTTATTATATTTATGAAATATTATAACCAATTTAACTAACTGTCATTCTTTATGAATTACAGTTAATCAGTAGTCCTCATTTTATAAGTTTAAACCTAGTCCTATAGCTCTGCTACAGATCGTTTTGAACATTCAAAAACCTAAATGAGTACCTAACTATAATTTGAAAGTTATGAAAAAACGCGTCCGTTTATACAATTTCCTTATTGACTCTGCACTGTTTTTTGTGGTCGTAATAATTTTTTCAGCCCTATTAAAGGACTATGTTGCAGAGGAATATTTGAAATATGTCATGATCCCACTGTACTACCTGTATTATTTCATTATGGAGTGGACTACAGGGCAAACCGTTGGTAAAATGATCACCAAATCAAAAGTCGTAAACTGCGGCACGGATGAAAAACCTAAATTTTCAAGCATCCTTATAAGAACCCTATGTCGCTTAATCCCTATTGATTTCTTCTCCTATTTATTTATACCCATGGGGATTCATGATCGGGTATCCAAAACAGAATTAAAACAATTTTAACCATAACTATTAAATTACATTGAAATGAAAAAAATGAAAAATGTTGCTGCAATCGGACTCGTTGCACTAATGATGACAAGTTGTGCTACCGTTTTTGGCGGAAAAGTAACGGCACATCAAAAAACAAAGCCTGCTGCAGGTGAAGAACAAAGAGAAATTAGAGTAGGTGCATTAATTGCCGATCTTTTACTTTTTTGGCCAGGAACAATCGTTGATTTTGCAACGGGTGCGATCTACAGACCAAAAAACTAAATTTACGAGCTTGTCATCGACAAGTGGGCACAACGTTTCTTTTAAAAGATTCTCAGTTGCCTTGTGAATTTTAACTCAATTTTTAAAAACGCTTGCAGCAATTGCAAGCGTTTTTTTTGTGGTAATTATTTTTTTACTACATTTATAGCAGACTTAGACCCCAAATCCAATTCTTCAAAACAAATAAAAAACTGTGTAAGCGATTATTTGACTGTAACTATTAACCCTAAAGTGGGATCTATTGGGAGCTATTTGAGTATAGAAACCAACATGCAATTATGACATTAAAATAAACCTTAAAATCAAATATTATGAAAACAAAAATAGTAGCAATGATAATACTCTCCTCTGTCATGGGACATTATTTAGCAACCGGACAATGTGCAAACAGCTCAAATGTGGACTCATTTGTATATAATGGACAAACGTATGAAGTCATTAAAGAACCTAAAAATTGGGCTGATGCAGCGAGTTGTGCAGTACAAAGAGGTGGTGTTTTGGCAGAAATTAATAATGCTTCTGAACAGAGTGCCATTTATACAGCGCTAAATTCAAATACGAGCATCACTTTAAGCAGTACAACTGCACAAGATGGCGGTGGCAAAGCTTATGTTTGGATTGGAGGAAATGATATAACTACTGAGGGCAACTGGGTTTTGAATGGCAACAACGACGCTAGCAGTACTCAGTTTTGGATGGGCACAACTTCTGGAAATGCTGTAAATGGGCTTTATAATCATTGGGGATCTGCTGGATCTTCTGAACCTGACGATTACAATAATAACCAAGATGCACTTGGCCTCTCTTTGGAGGCATGGCCAAATGGTAATGCTGGAGAATGGAATGATTTAAACCAAGCCAATACATTGTATTATCTCGTAGAACATTCATCGATACTTGGAGTAAACGACCGAGAATTTAATACTAGAACCAAACTGTTTCCAAATCCAGTTATCGATGCTTTAACCATCGTAACAGATGGATTAGATCTACTTGATGTGGTGGTTATCAATCCATTGGGACAAGAACTACTCACTCTAAATATGGAAGAAAAAATGAATGCAACAAAAATTGATTTTTCAACATTTAGCAATGGTATGTACCTAGTTAAAATGCGTTTAAAAAACGGAAACACTCTTATAAAGCAAGTGGTTAAATAATGTAATGTATCAATAACGCAACTAAAATTAAAAAATAAAACATGGAAAATTTAAATGAAAATAAAAACAATCCAAAACAAAGACATGGATGCGTAACTGCTTGGTTAATTTTAATCATTATTGGATCTTCACTTTCATCTCTTGTATATCTTTTTGCTGGTAATAAGGTGGCTCAAAGTTACCCTGATGGAATATCTAGTTCAATGTTGATTCTTTTAGCTGTACTGGGAATAGGGAATGTGATTTTTGCTATCCTTTTATTTAAATGGAAAAAAATTGGGTTTTGGGGATTTGTTTCAAATAGTATTGCTGCGTCATTCATTAATGTTAGCATTGGACTGAACATTGGACAATCATTTATTGGACTTATAGGTATCGCTGTTTTATATGGTGTTTTGCAAATTAAAAAAGACGATTTAGCTGCATGGAAAAATCTAGAATAAGCTAGATAATCAAGTAAACTTGTTGCTAACTCATAACAAAAATTTAAAAAGAACCACTCATAATTTACCCGGAATTGAATTTTAACTGAATTCCCAAAATGAACGAAATCGTATCCATCGAATGGTTGCATCAGAACTTGAATCACCCCGATTTAATTGTACTGGATGCGAGTCTTCAAACGACTGCTGAAGGGAATATTGCACACATTCATTTAAAAACCATTCTAGGAGCGCGCTACTTTGATCTCAAAAATAACTTTTCTGACCCTAACAGTTCACTTCCCAATACTCTCCCAAATGAAACACAGTTTGAGACTGAATGCCAAAAATTAGGCATCCGTCGGAATTCAAAAATTGTGGTGTTTGATTCTTTAGGAATCTATTCGAGTCCACGCGTTTGGTGGCTATTTAAGTTGATGGGGCATCACGAAATCTCTGTGTTAGACGGTGGACTTCCCGCTTGGATTGATAGTGGTTATTCAACAGAAACCAGAAGACCTAAACACCATGAACTTGGCGATTTTAAAGCGGCACTTCAAACTAAATATATCAAAAACTATCAAGATGTATTCGACAATGTACACACAAAAACATTCACTATTGTGGATGCGCGTTCAGAAGGACGATTTAATGGCAGTGCTGATGAACCTCGAAAACATTTGAAAAGCGGACACATCCCTGACTCGATTAATATTCCTTATGGTGAAGTGCTTGCGAATGGGAAATTCAAAACCGCATCTGAATTACAAACAGTGTTTAACAGAAAATGTGACGACCAAAAAGAATTGGTTTTTAGTTGTGGCTCTGGGCTTACCGCTTGTATTGTGATGCTCGCCAATGTGATTGCATTTAATAAAAGCAGGACTATTTATGACGGCTCATGGACGGAATGGGCAGAGCGTCAAAATCTAAAAACTGACGTTTTGCGGTAGTTGATTTTTGCTTTAAAAAGGTGTTTTTGACTAATTCAAACAACTAAAAATATACAATCGGAATGTTATTAGAACTTAAAAAGGCTTATGTAAAATTAGAAACCTCTTCGAGAAAAGGCGTTAATTACAACATTTATTTTTAGCACAAATAAGGCTTTTTAACGATTTACAAAAAGTAAGGTTTTCCCTTACTTTTTGTAAGGCATAATTGAATGCTTATTTCATTTTGAGTGATTAAATTGCATGTTAAAGTTATGGCAATAGAATGTTTAGTTATTGAAGATGATAAAAGCATGGTTGATCTTATACTAACCGTGGGGAACGATTTTGACCAAACCTCATTTAATTATGTGGGTGAAGAACAAGAAACAGCCTTAAATATGATTTTAGAAATCAAGCCCAAGATTATTTTCATAAACATTGAATCCGTTAAAATTAATTTTCTGGAGTTTTTTTATGAAATATCCCAGTATGTAAAAGACATGCCCAAACTTATAGCACTCGCTACAACCAAAGAAAGTGCGTATGATGCTTTTCAATATAATTTCTCGCTTTACCTATTAAAACCATTGACCGAGTACACGATTAGAAAGAATCTTTTGTCAATTCTTGAAAAGATCCCTACAAAAAAAGCTGAATCTCTTTGCTTAAAATCAAATAAAGATTTTCATTACTTAGACATTTCTAACATTCTTTATCTAAAAGCCGATAACAATACAACCGACTTTTTTATGAACGATGGCAAAGTGATCAATTCCTATAAAACTCTGAAAGTTTTTGAGCAATCACTGCCTGAAAATTTTTACAGAATACATAAAAGTTACATTATTAATATAGACAGCATTTCCAGAGTTCATTTTGGAAAATCGATGTGCATTATTAAAAATCAACATAAAATCCCCTTTACGAAAACCTTTATAGACAACATCAACACGATGAATAAAGTACTGTCAGACAGTGCCATGTTTACATTAAAGTAATTTCCCTATACAAAATAAAGATTTCCCTAATAAGTATAAGACAGTTACTAAAACCTTGTCAAATATATATTTAACTCGAAAATATAATTTTATATTTGTATCAGGATAGTCCTATAAGTCCAATTAATACGCGATTAATTGTGAATTATTTTACAAAACCCATGCCGTAATTACGGCACAAAAAAAAAACTTAACCCTAAAATTTTATTATGAAAACTTTAAAAGTAATTTTCTCTCTATTTGCACTGACTCTTTTTTTATCTTCTTGCACACCACAAGCTTTAGACGACGACCAAAACACCAATGCTGTTGAAGACATCCAAGCAACAGGTGATGACACAGCCCATACTAATAATGGCAGCAAAGGATAATTCATAGAACTTCATAGAAAAAAGCCTTTAATAGATGGATCTATTAGAGGTTTTTTTAGTAATTTGCACCAAAGCCCCCTCTTTTGAACCTAAAACGCGTATCTCTATTTTTTGCTCTTTGCTTTGTCTTCGTGCTGGTGGTGCGGTTCTGCGGGAATCCGCCTAAGACAGCAGATTCTCCTTTATCCCCTTCAAAAAACGACAGTGTTGCCACTTGGATCCGTGCATCCAAAAATGACTCCTATGCTTTACAAGAGCGAAAACAATTTTTAATAAAAGCCTACCACATTGTTAAAGCATCACAAATTGATACGGTACAGACACGGAAGTTAACGACGATTGCCTATCAGAACTTAAAGTTGGGCGACACCACATTGTTTAAAAACCGAACCAACGAAGCATTGGCTCTCGCCACCCGAATTAACGATTCGTTTGCCATGGGAGATGCCCACTGGAATTACGCAAGCTATTATACAAATAGAGCTATTTATGACAGTGCCTATCAACACTTTGATACTGCAAATAAATATTTTGACAAAAGCGGCTATGTTTATGAATCGGCAAATATGCAGTATGGTATGGCATTTATCAAAGGGCGCTTCAAAGATTATTCTGGCAGCGAGGTACTGACCTTTATGGCGATTAAAAAATTTAAACAAATAGAAGATTATAAATCTTTGTATTCATGCTATGATCATTTAGGGCAATTGCAAAACGATATTTACGAATATGACAAAGCCCTGTATTATTATGATAGAGCTTCAGAATATTTAGAGGAATTTGATAATAATCAAACCCAATTCCAAGCCAGCCTAAACAACATAGGCATTACATATCTGAAAAAAGAAGAGTATTCCAGAGCTTTACAAAATTTTAATACCCTCTTAGAAAACGATCGTTTAAAGCTAGACAATAAAGATTCCTATGCCCGCGCCCTAGACAACCGAGCCTATTGCAAACTGTTAATGAAAGACACCCTTCATATTGCAAAACAGCTCAACGAGGCCTTGCACATTAGAGATAGTCTAGATGATAAATCTGGAATTCTCATTAGTAAAATACATTTAGTACGTTATTACACCTATGCCCAAGACAGCGTGAAAGCTATTGCAGTTGCTAAAGAAGCCAATCGATTGGCAGAGGAAATCAGAAACAGCAGAGACTATTTGGAGTCCTTATCGATTTTAGCAAATTTAGACCCAAAAAATTCCGCTGTCTATTTAAAAAGACACATTGATTACAGCGATAGCTTGCAAATTATAGAGCGAAAAATTCAAAATAAATTTACCCGAATAGCATTTGAAACCGATGAATATATCCAAGAAACCGAACGTCTTGAAGGACAAAAAGTATGGATTTCAATCATAAGTTCTGTGGTTATGTTAGTAATAGCGTTGTTATTTTTAATTTGGCGGCAAAAGGTAAGACATAGTTTGTTGTTGTTTGAAAATGAACAACAACAAGTGAATGAACAGATTTACTTAATCAGCTTAAAACAACAAGAAAAATTAGAAAACGAAAAAATAAAAGAGCGCAATCGGATTTCGGAAGAATTACATGATGGTGTGTTGGGTAAATTATTTGGAACACGAATGAACCTTGGGTTTTTAGCAATTGAAGGCGATAAAAAAACATTAAAACAACATCAATTATATATAGATGAGTTACAAACAATCGAAAAAGAAATACGCGATGTGTCTCATGAATTAAGTGACAATTTTGACAACTCTCAAATTAATTTTTTGATTATTATTAATGAGGTCTTAGAAACAAATAGCAAACTAGGTGACTTTAAATTTGAGCTTAATCCTGACGAATCAATTGATTGGATACAGGTCAACCAAATCATTAAAATAAACCTATACCGGATTTTACAAGAGGCCTTACAAAACATCATTAAACACGCGCAAGCTAAAAATGTAATTATATCCTTTGATACTGATGAGAGCAAAATAATTATGAAAATTAAAGATGATGGGGTTGGTTTCGATTGCAAAAAAAAACGAAAAGGAATCGGCATGAAAAATATGACATCCAGAATAAAAAAATTAAAGGGGGTATTCACAGTTTTATCTGAACCCACTAAAGGCACGCTACTGACAATCCAAATTCCTATATAAATCTTATAAATATGAAATCAAAAAAATATTTTGTACTCATCATAGATGACCATCCCTTGATAACAGAGGCATACATCACGGCTTTAGATTATTACAGCAAACACAATGAGACCGTCGATTTTTCAATTAAAACAGCGAATGATTGTGACAGTGGACGTTTACTAATAAAGAGGGCTCTGAAATCAGAGGAGCACAAATACATAGTGTTTTTAGATATAAAGTTACCACCATCAAGGGATGGTGAAATTCTCTCAGGTGAAGATTTGGGATTGCTCATAAGAGACCTATTACCGAATCCAAGAATCATAGTTTCTACCACATTTAACGACAATTTTCGTGTACATAATATTCTTAAAAACATCAACCCCGAAGGGCTTTTAATAAAAAATGACATTACACCTCTTGAGCTTTTAGAAACCATTCGCATTGTAATCAACGACCCTCCTTACTATAGCAAAACAGTGTTAAAGTTACTTCGCGATCAAGTTGTAAATGATTTTATTCTGGACAATTATGATCGTAAAATATTGTATGAGCTATCGATTGGCACACGAATGAAAGACCTTCCAAATATATTACCACTTTCAATCGCAAGCATAGAAAAAAGAAAACGTAACCTTAAAAGTATGTTCAATGTGAAAAAACTAGATGATAGACAACTCATAGTTTCGGCTAGAGAGAAAGGGTTTATATAGAGAATGAAATCATTTGCTACAATAAAGCCACCAATTCATATCACGACTAATTTTATAACCTAATTTTTCATAAAGCGGTATGGCCGTATTTCCTTTATCAGTATGCAAAACAGGAAGTTTGTGCTGTTTTAAAATTTCTTTTGTGGTATGTGCAACCAGCTGTTTTGCAAACCCTCTTCTTTTATAATCGGGATGTGTAACCACTGCACTGACCTCAATAAAATCATCTGACTGCATACGTTGACCCGAAATTGAAACAAGCTTTTGATCCTTAAATATCCCAAAAAAACTACCCATATCAAAAGATTTTTTTTGATAATACCCTGGCATCACCAACCATATTAATTCATAAATCTCGTCGATGTGTTGTTCTGTTAATGGAACAATGTTTTCTGTGATTTCAATAGCGACTAAATTCTCTAAAACCATCTGGCAGCCATCAATTTTTTTTTCTAGAAATACGGTATTGCTATCTATTAGCGGCGTTTCATGTTCTGAAACTAAAAAGAAATTTTTAGATAATTTTGAATATTCATTTAAGGCCTTAGCAGTTTTGGTAACATCCGTAAAAGCCCCAAATGTACAGACATCTGGATGGTAAAAATGAACACCATCATATTCAATAATAAACTTGTTATGAGTCTCCTTTAAGGAGAACCACACAGGGTTTTTTAATTTTTTCTCTAAAGACGTCATCATAAATATAAAAACTTGCAAAAACTGCAGACCTACAAATATATAGCTTTTTAAAAACAACTAATGCTAACATGGGGATTGTATTTGAATAGCATATAGTGCTGTTGACTATAATTTAAATAGTAATTCCAAAATTATATCCGAAGATTTGGAATCATCCTTTTTTTTAGTACATTTATGCCAGACTTAGGCTCCAAATCTGATTCTTCATAGTAAATAAATTTTAGTACGTTGACTGATTCGTTTAAGTAATCTCCCTGTAAATAGGGTCTGTTTTGATGTGCTTCAATAGTTCAAGTGTACCTTAATAGATTTTGATATAAAGGAGTTGGGAGTAATTTCAATAAAAAAAAATCTATGAAAAACCTACTATGTCTTGTTCTATTATTATTTTGTATTTCCACCTCCTCTCAAGAGGTTTTCAAAAAAATAGATACAACTAATTATCAAGACAAAATTGCTGAACAACCAAAGGACTTTGAGCAATTTCAATTAAACACAAGTCAGCTTTTAAAAAAATTACTAAAAACTCCACTCAGGGAAAGTAAAAACAAAGCATCTATTATTCTTTCTTTACCTAACGGACTTGGTGGTTTTGAAGATTTTGAGATTTTTGAATCTCAAATTTTAAGCATTGAACTTTCAAAAAAATATCCTACGATCAAATCATATGTAGGTAGAAGTACAAAAAGCACCTCCACTGTTCGCTTTAGTTATTCACCTTCACAAGGGTTTAATGCCTCTATTTCTAATAATAAAAGTGCTACAATTCTAATAAAACCATCTAATTTGAAAAATGAAAAATATATTTCTTTTTCTAGGAAAGATATTAGTGAAGAATCAAATTTTGAATGCCAAACAATAGAAGATATTAAAAATAGTGTATCTGATATATCCCGAAGAACTAATGATGGATATTTAAGAAGATATCGCCTTGCCGTTGCGACGACTGCAGAATATTCTGGATTTTTTCTTGATGGAACAGAGGCTAATGATACTGAAAGAAAGACAAAAGTTTTAGCTGCAATTAATACCTCTTTAACAAGGATTAATGGGATTTTTGAAAGAGATTTTGCAATCACCATGGAGCTTGTAAGCAATAATGATTTAACTATTTTTTTAGATCCCTCAACAGACCCATTTAATGGAAGTTTTAATAGCGAATTACAAAATACTTTAGATAATACTATTGGAGACAGTAATTATGATGTAGGTCATTTGTTTGCCTATGAAGGAAGTGTCCGTGGAAATGCAGGTTGTATTGCTTGCGTTTGTACTACAGGAAGTAAAGGAAGCGGGTATACCATTCATAATGCGCCAGATTCTGATTATTTTAATATAATCGTAAGTCATGAACTTGGGCATCAATTTGGAGGTTACCATGTACAAAGTAGCTCAAATTGTAGAAGCTCTGCTGGATTACAAGAAGTAGAACCTGGAAGTGGCAGCACTATTATGGGATATGCAGGAATTTGCCCCCCAAATGTACAAAACCGACCAGATGATTACTTTAATTATGTAGACATTAGAGATATAATTCAGTGGACGCGTAATGATAGTTCTTGTGCAGAATTGATAACAACTGGAAATAATGACCCTACAGTAAATGCTGGGAATAATTATACCATTCCAAAATCTACTGCATTTATTTTAGAAGGAACAGCTTCTGATATAGATTCAAGTAATAATTTAACCTACTGCTGGGAAGAAAATGACCCAGAAAACCCCTACTCATCAGATTACCCTTCATCTACAAGGGTTTTAGGTCCGATGTACAGATCTAAACTCCCCATTAGTGAACCCATAAGATATATGCCCCAATTAAGTGATGTTTTATCAGGGAATCTCACTCCAACTTGGGAAGTCACACCCTCTGTTAGTAGAACTTTAGACTTTGTTTTGACCGTTAGAGACAATGCTCTTTTAGGGGCGAAAACCGCTTCAGATGAGATGACCGTTACTATTGATGACAACTTTAATCCTTTTAGAGTAACATCACAAAATACAGCAGAAAACTGGAATGTTGGCGATACTAAAACAATAACTTGGGATACTGCTAACACAACAAATAGTCCCATTAATGCGACTAATGTAGACATCTTTTTATCCGTAGATGGCGGATATACATACCCATACACCATTGCAAGTAATATAGCAAATGATGGTTCTGAAAGTATTGTTATTCCCGAAATTTCTTCTTCTACAACAGAAGGTCGATTTATGGTTAAAGCATCTAATAATATTTTCTTTGCCGTCAATGAAACAAATATCAATATTCAATCATCCGAATTCATATTGAAGTTCGATGATTATACAAAAACCGTTTGCATTCCTAACATTGTGAAATTTAATTTTACATACAAAACTTTTTTAGGATTTAGTGAAGTCACAAACTTTTCAGCAGGGGGCATACCAACTGGTGTAAACGTAAGTTTTAACCCTTCAAGTGCTTTAGCAGATGGAACGCAAGTTGAAGTTATTGTCAGCAACACAACTGCTTTTCCTTTAGGTATCAATCAATTTAATGTGATAGGAACCTCTACTAATGTCACAAAACAAGCTGTTCTTAATTTATCAACCTATTCTAATTCAATAGCTGAACCACAACTTTCTTTACCAAGCAACAATCAATTTAATGTAGATACAAATACAACCTTTAGTTGGAATTCAAATAACAATGCTGAAAACTACTCAATAGAAATTGCTACAGATAATTTATTTTCTTCGATTATTGATTCTTCTACAATCAATGATAATAATTATATTTCAAATAATTTAGAATATAATACCCATTATTTTTGGAGAGTAAAAGCTACAAATTCTTGTGGAACGAGTTTGTTTTCAAATACATTTAACTTCACAACCTTTTGTAAACCTCCAAGCAACATAAATATAACTAATATTACCGCTAGTTCTGTGGATGTTTCTTGGACAGAGACAGGGAACGCTTCATCTTGGGAAATCGAAATTGTAAATCAAGGAGTCACTCCAACAGGATCTGGCACTGTAGTTTCTGTAAACTCTCATACAATAAATAATTTAAATTCCTCTGAGAATTACGATATCTATCTAAGGTCTTTATGTAGCGCTTCCAATTCTAGTTCTTGGGTTGGTCCTGTATCCTTTTCTACCTTATCCGATTTTTGTAATGGAGATCGTTTTTATGATTCCGGAGGACCAAACGGAAACTATAGTAATAACGAAAATATTACCACTGTAATTTCTTTAAATGGAGCAGATATTGTTCAAGCTGCTTTTTTAAGTTTTTCTATAGAAAGTGGTTGGGATTATTTATATATACATGATGGGTCAGACACGAATGCCCCATTAATAGGAACTTATTCAGGCAGTAATATTCCACCAGTAATAAGGTCAAGTCAAGGAAATGATTTAACGTTTTATTTTAGTTCTGATGGTTCTGTAACCTACAGTGGATGGGAAGTAGAAATTTCTTGTATCACAGTTACGTGTCCTGCTCCTTCAAATCTTGCATCGAGTAATTTGTCAGCAAACTCATTTAATCTAAGTTGGACTTCAAATGGAAGTGAAACCAATTGGGAAATAGAATATGGAACTGTCGGTTTTACAAATGGTAATGGCACCACGGTTTCTGCAACATCAAATCCATTTACATTAAATGGTTTGACACCAGTTACTAACTACGATATATATGTAAGGGCCAACTGTGGTACAACCCCTGGAACTGATGATAGCTTGTGGGTAGGACCAATCTCTATAGAAACCCCTTGTGGTAAATTCACGGCTCCTTACTTTTATGATGTTGAACAACAAACCTCTGGAATCGTAGAAGATTGTTGGACAAGCAACCCTCCAACTCATACAGGAAACTACTATTGGTTGCCAAGATATAGTTATCAATACGATACACAAACAGGACCGTATCAAGCCAAAAGTGGTAATTTGTTTTTTGCTTCTAATACCTATGCTTCCACTGGGGATGTCACAGAACTCTATACGCCCTTTATAGACATTGCATCTTTAAATGTGCCTGTCTTAGATTTCTACACCTTTATGCATGGATCAAATGTAGGAAGTCTTCACGTTGACATTTTAGATAATGGCAGTTGGACAACCGATGTTTTAGTAATCAATGGAGAACAACAAACCGATGCCAGAGATTTATGGCAAGAACAACTAGTACCTCTCAGTACTTTTGGAGATACAATTCAAGTCCGTTTTAGAGCAATTGCTGGCGGATACAATTTGAATGAAATAGATATTGACGATATTAGCGTGATTGAAATGCCATCATGTCCAAATCCAACAAATTTTGAAGTAAGCAATATTACAGCAAGCTCTGTTGATCTCAATTGGACTTCAAATGGAAATGAAACCAATTGGGAAATAGAATATGGAACTGTCGGTTTTACAAATGGTAATGGCACTACTGTTAATGCGACAACAAATCCATTTATTTTATCAAATTTAAATTCTCAAACGAATTACGATATTTACCTAAGAGCTAATTGTGGTACAACCCCTGGTACAGATGATAGTTTGTGGGTAGGACCAATTTCTGCACAAACACTTGGGAATTATTGTAACGGAGATCATTTTTATGATTCGGGTGGAGCAAATGGAAATTATCAAAATAATGAAAATAAAACTACCGTAATCGCTCCACTTTTTGGCGATTATGTAACTGTTAACTTTTTAGAATTTAATTTAGAAGGTTGCTGTGACAGACTCACCATTTATGATGGCCCCGATGTTACCGCTCCTTCTTTAGGCTATTTTTCAGGGAGTAATTTGCCCGGGACGTTTACTTCTACACACACAACTGGTGCACTCACATTTCATTTTAGTTCCGACGGCTCTATTACAAGAAGTGGATGGAATGCTGAAGTTACCTGTGTTTCAATTAGTTGCCCACCACCCACCAATGCTATAGTGTCTAACATAACAGCAACCCAAGTAACGATTGACTGGCTAATAGGTGGTACAGAAAATTCTTGGGAAATAGAATATGGATATGGAAATTTCAATCAAGGAAATGGAACAACAATACAAACATCCAATAATTCTCAGATATTAACCAATTTAGCAGCAGGAACTGGTTACAGTTATTACCTAAGAGCTAATTGTGGCACAAGTCCAGGAGATAATGACAGTCAATGGATTGGACCCTTTAATTTCACTACAAGTTGTGGAGTAGTCTCAGCTCCATTATATGAAAATTTCAGTGGATTTTCGCGCCCAAATTGCTGGGAAGAATTTGGTTTTGAACCCTGGAACTTTAATACATATGCAGATTTTGAAGCCTCCACAGCCGGAGACCATACACCTAGTAGAACCACAAATTATGCATGGATAGATGGTTCGCCTCCAAGTGGCAATTCTCATATGAGTAGATTAAGAACTCCTTGGTTAGATATTTCAAATTTAGCAGACCCAGCTATGAGCTTTTCGCTTTTTAGTGTAAATACACTTGACAATTTCCACAATACATTCAAAGTTGTTGTTTATGATTTTAATGGAGCTAGAGTTGAATTACTAATGGTTCAACAATCAACTGATGGTTGGAAAACATATGTTTTGGATTTCAGTAATTTAGCTATTACTGATGTCATTCAAATTGAATTTGTAGTCCTAGAAAACAGCCCAGGATTTTCGGAATTTAATGATATTTTAATCGACGAAATAAAAGTCAACGAACGCTATTTGTTAAATGCTACATCAAATACTATTTCTGATTTTAAATATTATCCAAATCCTGTAAAAAAATTATTGACAATAGAATCTAGTGAACAAATTACTTTAGTGTTGATTTACAGTATTTTAGGTCAAAAAATATATAGTTTAAAACCAGAATCAATCTTTAAATTTGATGTAGATGTTTCAAATTTACCTAATGGAACCTATATGGTGAAGGCTCTTTCTGATAATAAATTGCATAATTTTAAAATTATAATAGATGCTGAATAAAAAAAACAAAAATGTCATTTGATGAAATAGAATATATCTCTATAGAAAACCAAACGACTGAGTTTCCAAAACATTTTCATGAAACGTTTTGTATTTCACTTATTTACAAAGGAATTGAACAAATTGATTTTGAAAATCAAAGTCTTTTTAGCGAAGCTGGAAGCATCTCTATTACAAACCCATACGAAGTACATTCAAATCCTTTAATTGATAGTACCTCTTACTTAAAATTTGATACGATCTACATCCCAAATGACTTAATGAAATACGTCCTGAACGGTGAAAATATCCTGTTTTTAAATAGAAAAATAAATAGTGAAAAAGCAAACAAATTGTTCGTGGAATTAAAAACCGCTTTGGAAACACAAGATTCAAAAACGATTAAATATCAACTCTTCCAATTTGTGGAAAGTTTAAAACCCTACTCTCAGAAAAATGAAAACGAGTATTCAAAATTAAACTTCGACCACTTCAAACAGACTGATCGCTACATTGAAAATCATATATGCGATAAATTCTGTCTTAACGAATTAGCAAAAATAGCTAACATCAATAAATTTGGCTTTGTCAAAAAATTCAAAACATCCACTGGGATGACTCCGATGAATTACATCTTAATGAGGAAAATATTTTCAAGCAAAAAGTTGATTTCCAAAAATTCAGAACTTACCGACATCGCTTATCAATATAACTTTACAGACATGGCGCATTTCTCCAAAACCTTCAAACGCTATATTGGACTTTCACCTAAAAAATACCAAGAAAATCTTTTACCAAAATCATAATTGCCAACATTATACAAGTGCAACTATTTTCTTAGGGCTACATTTATTAAAATTTAAACTCCAAATGAAAAAGGTAACCTACTTCACTCTTCTATTTTTTATAGTATCAAATACTATCTTTTCTCAATCGATAGACGACTCATTTTCGCAGAAAAAAATGCATAAAGATTTAGAAATCTTTAAAGCCATACGTTTAAAAGCTAATTCAGGTCTTTACAAATACCGTACAAAACAAAAAATTGACAGTATTTACACATGGGCGGATAGAGAAATTGATGTTTCATCTACCTACAGAGGTTTTTACAACATTATTTGCCAACTAACCGATTTTGAAGGAAGTCTGCATAACAATACGAACTTCCCGGAAAAATTACGTCAGTCATTAAAAAATGAAACAAGTGGCTATTTTCCTTATCCAGTAAAATGGATTGAAGGCAAATGGATTATTAACTATGAAAAAGGAGAAATCCCTTTAGGTTCAGAAATAATCTCAATCAACAATGAAAAGATAGAAACAATTATTAAAAACCTATACAAATATTACACCACAGATGGAGTGAATATTACTGGAAAAGCCATTGGAATAAATTATAGGTTTAGTAAATATTATCGATTCCATTACGGACTCCAAGATTCGTATAAAGTTAGTTTCAAATCAAAAAAAACAAACCAAATTCAACAGATCACTTTAAAAAGTATTGGATTTATCGATTACTATAAAAATTTCAATAATCGATATTCCAAACCATTTGACGAATCAACTTATCAAGATTTTGCGATTGGAGAAAAATACAATTTTAAAAAAATCGATAGTACGACTAGCACCCTAACAGTAAACTCTTTTACAATCGGAGGAAACGCTGAATCTCCTGAGCACCTTAAATTCGTTAAATATTTGGACAGTGTTTTTATAAAGGTCAAAGAGTCTAACATTAAAAACTTAATTGTAGATATCAGACGAAATGGTGGTGGGACAGACCCTAACGATTTGGTCATTTATGAATATTTAACGGATCGAAATTTTTCAGAAAACAAAACTGCTTGGGTCAGTTTTCAGAAGATTCCTTTTCTGAGATATATAGAAACAAAAGTACCTTCTTTTTTAAGACCTTTGGGTGTTATTAAATACAATAAGTATTTTAAACAAGAATTCCCTATTGATAAAGATGGAAAATTCTATCAAGGTCCATTAAGTGAAGATCACACTATAAGAAAGCCAAACAAAAATGCTTTTACTGCCAATATTTATTTGCTAATTAGCCCAGAAGTTGCATCTGCTGGTAGTAATTTTGGTTCTTTGGTCGCTAGTAATAAAAATACAGTGATAATTGGAGAAGAATCTGCAGGAGGGTTTTATGGACATAATGGCCACACTTCTATCTCATACATTTTACCAAAATCAAAAATTAAAACTACATTTTCAGTAGTTAATCTGGAGCAATATGTAATTGAAAAAACGAATCAAATTCACAACAGAGGTATTATTCCTGACATAATAGTTTCACAAAGTTTTGAAGATTATTTGGAGCACAAAGACACCCAAATGAATTACGTATTGGACTTGATAAATAAAAATAATAAAAAATAGAAACACTTCTCCTAATTATATTTCATTACCTACTTTAGCAGTTAAATTTTACAAACACTTACACATGAAACCCGAAAAAAAAACAACATTAGGGGCTGCTTACGGAGTCGCTTTTGGAGTTATCATTGGCGCACTGACAGATAATATTGGGTTATGGCTAAGTTTAGGTATCGCAATTGGCTGTGGAATAGGTAGTTATTTAGATCAACAAGAGAAGGGAAATACGAACGACCCCAAATAGTAACCTTCTTAAAACAGTCGCACAACTAAACAGTGCTCATTTATTTTAAGCCGCATTAGACTGGTATATTTGTAAAATAAAAGTCCAAAAAATGATTGTACATTTGGGAGCTTATATAATTAACCAATTTACAACCGGCTAGGCATGGCAAAACTTCCAAAACAATACCAGTTTTTAGACTTATCCGACTACGGTCGTACTGCAGGCAATTGGATTGCGAGCCAACTTAAAAACACGAGAGCGACGCCAATTCATGTGACAACACTTTTTATTGTTGCAGGGCTCATTGCTATTTGGTGTATGCTCAATGGACACTACAAAACAGCTGCCTTTTTTATCATCTTAAAATCTATTTTGGACGCCGCCGACGGAGAGTTGTCTCGACTAAAAAATACGCCATCTTATACAGGGCGCTACTACGACTCTATTGCCGATTTTGTTCTTAATTTTTGTTTCTTACTCGCCTTTTGGCACATCACAGAAGGCTCTATAATCTATATGTTAATTGCCTTTTTTGGAATTCAATTGCAAGGTACGGTGTACAAC
>Ga0209198_1000778_pt1 | contig 26677 bp, 20 predicted proteins | sample COGITO_mtgs_1105_2_FD_184804 | JGI IMG/M metagenome (GOLD analysis project Ga0209198, IMG submission 184804) | Pelagic marine microbial communities from North Sea - COGITO_mtgs_110519 (SPAdes) (version 2) | ecosystem: Environmental > Aquatic > Marine > Epipelagic ...
ACAATATAGATTAGGAGAAGTTAATAACAATATTGGAGATGAAGATTTAGGTGATGTAGAGTTTTCTGAAGGTATTGGAAGTCAATTAAATCATGGAAGAAATAATCTAAATGCTATAATATATAACATTGAGCATAAAGGAAGTTTTAAGAAGAACAAAAACAATCTTGAATGGTCTTTAAAATTAACGAAAGAAGATATTAAAGATAGGATTGTTGAATGGGAAGTTATAGACTCTACAGGCTATTCTATTGACCCACCATTTTTCGAATCCTTAGGAGATCAGCCATACACAGCTAACGAAGGGCCGATTGTGCCATATCAAAATATTAGAAAAACTAACAACACAAATACTAACCGTATTCAATCATTTATTCAATGGAGTAAAAATTTTAATTTGGGGTCTACGAAAGTATATTCAAATGCTGGGGTTAGACTACATGGATGGTCTATAGATAAACAAAAAATAAATTTCGTATTTAGTCCTAGATTTCAAGTAGGAATAAAACCTGACTGGGAAAAAGATATGATTTTTAAATTAAGTGGTGGAGTTTATCAACAACCCCCTTTTTATCGTGAGTTAAGAGATTACAACGGCGATATAAACTATGATGTAAAAGCACAAAAATCCATTCAATTAGTGGCCTCAAATGAATATAGCTACATGTTATGGAATAGGCCGTTTAAACTAACATCTGAGTTATACTATAAAAACATGAGTAATATCAATCCATATACCATAGATAACGTTAGAATTCGTTATTTAGCTAACAATAATGCAAAGGCATATGCATATGGGTTAGATGTGAGATTAAATGGAGAGTTTATAAAGGGTACAGAATCTTGGTTTAGTTTTGGATACCTAAATACTAAAGAGAATATAGACAACCAAGGTTATATTCCGAGACCTTCTGATCAAAGATTAAAATTTGGTATACTTTTCCAAGATTATATTCCAAATATTCCAGATCTAAAAATGTATTTAAATTTGGTCTATAATTCTGGTGTTCCAGGAGGAGCCCCTAGTTACGCAAATGCATACGATTATCAAAATAGATTGCCTGATTACAAAAGAGTAGATTTAGGGATATCATATGTAATAGTTGGTGGCGAAAAAGACTATAAGAAAGGTTGGAAAAAGAACTTTAGTGGTTTAAATATAGGTTTAGAAATATTTAACATGTTTGATATCCAAAATTCAATCACCAATACTTGGGTTAGAGATGTATATTCAAAAAGACAATATTCAATACCAAATTACCTTACTCCACGAATTCTAAACTTAACAATTGATCTTAAACTATAATTATTTATTAATAAGTTGTTTTAACTCAGAAATAACATAATCAACTTCTTCTATAGTATTGTAGATACTAAATGAAAATCTCAAGGAAACAAATTTATTTTCTTCCTCACTCAAAACATTATTTAACACATGTGAACCAGAGTCAGCCCCGCTCTGACAAGCACTACCTTTAGAACAGGCAATTCCTTTCATATCAAGTTGAAATAAAAATAATGCTGATTCCTCTTTAATTATAGGAAACCTAACATTTACTAATGTATAAGTGGAATGTTCTAAATCGGAACTTACACCATTAAACTTAACGCCTTTAATATTATCTTTTAATTGAGCTATAAAATAAGACTTAAGGTTTTTAATATACTTTGTTTCAGCTTCAATCTTATCAATTGAAATATCTAGTGCATATGACATACCAATAATATTATGAACGCTTTCAGTGCCTGCACGACAACCTTTTTCTTGTGAACCACCGAAAATTAATGGTCTTATAGGATTCTTTTTACTAATGTATGCAAAACCAATTCCTTTTGGTCCATGAAATTTATGAGCACTAGCTACTAAAAAATCTATATTTAAAGATGATAAATCTAATTTATAATGACCTACAGACTGAACTGTATCACTGTGAAATAAAGATTTATATTGAATACATAAATTAGAAACTAGATTTATATCTAAAATATTACCAAGTTCATTATTAATATGCATTAAGGTTACTAAAGTTTTTGAATTTGATGACTTTAAAATCAATTCTAAATCATCATAGTCGATATTACCCAACTCATCTAACTTAACATAAGATATTTTAATTGGATAATCAATCGCAAGCTGATCTAATGTATGAGTTACTGCGTGATGTTCAATTTTACTAGAAATCAAGTGTTTTACTCCTAAATCTCTAACCGCACTTCTTAAAATACAATTATCAGCCTCAGTACCACCAGACATAAAAATTATCTCAGAAGGAGAGACATTTAAATGATTTGCAATTTGTTTTCTAGAAGATTCTACCAAAGTTCTTGAACCTCTTCCAAAACTATGTGTAGAAGATGGGTTACCGTAATTAATTTTAGCAATTTTAAACATTTTATCAACCACCTCATCTCTGATTTGTGTAGTTGCAGCATTATCTAAGTATACAGATTTCATTAATTATTGATTAAATATTATATTTCAAATTCTTTTAAAGTTTCCTTTATAATTGACAATGCTAATAATAGCTGGTCTTCAGTAATCATTAGAGGTGGGGCAAATCGAATAATATTACCATGTGTAGGTTTAGCTAATAAGCCTTTCGAACACATTGACTTACATATATCTAATGCAGTATCACTATCTTCAGAATCATTTATAACTATAGCGTTTAACAAGCCTTTTCCACGAACAATTCTAGCTATATTACTAGTTTCTATATATTTATTTATTTCATCTCTAAATATCCTACCAAGATAATCAGCATTTTTCACAAGTCCTTCATCTCTAACTACCTCTAAAGCAGCAATAGCAACTTTACAACCCAAAGGGTTACCTCCAAATGTAGAACCATGTTCTCCTGGCTTAATTGTTAGCATAATTTCATTTGATGATAAAATTGCAGATACAGGAAAAACACCTCCAGAAAGAGCTTTACCTAAAATAAGAATATCAGGTTTAAAACCATGATGATCACAACATAACATTTTACCAGTTCTTCCAATTCCTGTTTGAACCTCATCCGCAATAAATAATACATTTTTCTCTTTACATAAATTATAAGCAGATATTAGATAATCATCATTAGGAACAACAACACCAGCTTCACCTTGAATAGGTTCAACCATAAATGCAGCTACATTAGGGTCAGATAAAGAAGCTTTTAATGCATCAATATCATTGTAGGGAATTATTTCATAACCAGGCATAAAAGGTCCAAATCCATTAGTACTAGAAGAATCCGTTGATGATGAGATAGCACCCAAGGTTCTACCCCAGAAATTACCTTCAACAAAAATAATTTTAGCTGCATCTTTAGGTATTTTTTTTACCTCATAACCCCATTTTCTAGCTAATTTGACAGCAGTCTCACCTCCTTCAACTCCAGTATTCATAGGAAGAACCTTGTCATAACCAAAAAAAGAAGTGATAAATTTTTCATACTGACCCAATACATCATTATGAAAAGCTCTTGAAGTTAAAGTTAATTTAGATGACTGATCAACTAATGCTTTAATTATTTTAGGATGACAGTGACCTTGGTTAACTGCTGAATATGCAGATAAAAAATCATAATATTTTTTACCCTCTACATCCCAAACATGAACTCCTTCACCCCTATTTAATACAACAGGTAATGGATGGTAATTATGAGCTCCAAACTCATTTTCAATTTCAATTGCTTTATCCGATAAACTTTGATGCATACAAATCGTTTAGTTTTGTTAATTTTACACAAATTTAAAAATATTTAGTACAGAAATATAAACTGTGACTAATAAATGTCAACAATTTCGATTAATGAGAAGAAAAAAAAATAAAGAGTTTAATAATATCACAATAGAAAGAGTTGGCTCAAAGGGGAAATCCATTGGAACTGCAGATGATGGCAAAACAATCATAATTGACGGAGGTGCACCTGGAGACTTAGTAAATATTCTAACCACAAAACAAAGAAAATCTTATTATCAAGGGAAAATTACAGAATTTCATAAGTACTCAGATATTAGGACAAATCCTAAATGTGAACATTTTGGTATATGTGGTGGTTGTAAATGGCAACATATTAAGTATGAAGAACAATTAAAATTTAAAGAAGTCGAGGTTAAGAATAATTTATTGAGAATTGGAAATTTAACTCTGCCTAAAATAACCCCTATAAAAGGAGCTGCAAATAATTACTTCTACAGAAATAAGATGGAATACTCCTTTAGTGATTCTAGATGGTTAAGTTTAGAAGAGATTAAATCAAAAAAAATAATTAAAGAAAAAAACGCTTTAGGATTTCATATTCCTGGAATGTGGAACAAAGTAGTAGATATTAATAAGTGTTGGTTACAGGTGGATATTACCAATACTTTAAGAAATTCTATTAAAGATTTTTCTATCAAAAACAACATTCCGTTTTTTAATCACTCTAGCCAAACTGGAGATTTGAGAACTTTAATGATTAGAACAACTAGTACTAATGAAGTTATGGTATTGGTACAGTTTTACTCTGACAATAAAAAAAACAGAGAATTACTTTTAGATTTTTTAATTGAAGAGTTTCCAAAAATCAATTCATTATTATATGTTGTTAATAATAAAGCAAATGATACTATATACGATCAAGAGGTAAAAACTTATTACGGAAATAGTTTTATTACTGAAAAAATGGAAGGGCTTGAATTTAAAATTAATGCAAAGTCGTTTTATCAAACAAATTCAGATCAAGCTTATGAATTGTATAAAATAGTTCGAGAGATTAGTGATCTAAAAAGCACTGATATTGTCTATGATCTTTACACTGGAACTGGGACAATTGCCTTATTTATTTCCAAAAATGTAAAAAAAGTTGTAGGGATAGAAGCTGTACCAGATGCAATAGCTGCAGCAAAAGAAAATGCAATAAACAATAAAATATTAAATACAGATTTTCATGTTGGTGACATGAAATCTGTTTTCAATAATGACTTTATTAAACTTAATGGAAATCCTGATGTAATTATTACTGATCCACCAAGGGATGGAATGCATAAAAAAGTAATACAACAGATAAAAAATATTTCACCAAAGAAAATCGTATATGTAAGTTGTAATAGTGCAACTCAAGCTAGGGACCTTGAACTATTAAAAGATGAATACAATATTATTAATTTACAAGCCGTTGATATGTTCCCTCAAACTCATCATGTAGAAAATGTTGTACTTTTGAAGAAAAAATAATATGAAGAATCATTTTTATATTTATTTGATAATTACATTTAGCATCTTTGTAGCTTGTGAGAGAGATGATCTATGTGCTGAAACTACTCCAATTACTCCGCAATTAATAATTTCATTTAAAGATGCTAATAACACTTCAGAAAGTAAAGTTGTAGAATCACTTGCAGTATATGCTATTAAGAATAACAATTTAATATTAATAGAAACGATTAATGGGATCAATACAGATTCTATAGCAATACCACTTAGAAACGATATTGGAGTTTCTAACTTTAAATTTTATAAAAATTATTCTATAATCGATGAAATAATTGAGGGAGAAGAAAATCACATTTACCTAGAATACAATGCTGTTGAGGTTTTTATTTCAAGAGCTTGTGGATTTATAAATAATTATATTGATTTATCGATATTTAATTATGATCCTAATGTATTTGGAACCCCAGCCGGAACTTGGATTAGTGGTTATGAGGTTATTAACTCAGCAGTAGAAAACGAAAATCAAGCGCATGTTAATATCTTTCACTAGAATATTATTGGTATTTCTAATACCAGTCACAATTTTTTCTCAAGAAAATATAGTTTCAACTGATTCAGTTACTCAGAAACAAAAATATGGACTTAGATTAGGATTAGATATAAATAAGCTAGTGAATTCTTCTATAAATAATAGTTATGACGGGTTTGAGTTAAATGCAGATTATAGAATAGGCAACAAATTATATATTGCTTCAGAAATTGGTTTAATAGAAAACACTGAGGATGAAGAATATATAAACTTTACAACTAAAGGAACATATATTAAATCAGGAATTGATTACAATATGTATACCAACTGGATTGATATGCAAAATATGATTTTTGCAGGTTTTAGAATTGGTTACAGTAATTTCGAGCAAACAATAAACAATTACACTATATATGATACAAATAATCAAATATGGGGTCAAAGTTTTATAAATACACCAATTAACAATGAAGATCTATCTTCCTTATGGGTAGAACTTATAATAGGTTTAAAAGCTGAAATATTTAATAATTTATTTTTAGGTTTTAATTTGGAAGTTAAAAAAATGGTCAACTCAGAAATTAAAAATAATATTCAAAACATGTATGTACCAGGATTTAATAAAACTTTTGAAGGAAGTTCGTTTGGTGTTGGTTTTGGTTACAAATTATCTTATTTGATACCTATTGTAAAAAAATAGAATCTATAAGTTCTTTTTTGCTTTTTTGCTACCATCATATAGCTCATATTTTGCAAAAATTGATTCTAACTTGGCATTAAATAATTTTATTTTTCTGGAGGGTCTTAATCCAACAAATTTTAATGCTTCCATATTAGAAGTTATAAACCATGCAGTACTATTGGAGTAATGTCTTTTCAATGTATTACCAATATTTCCATAAAGATCTTCCATGTTTATTTCTAAACGCTCTCCATAGGGTGGATTAAAGATAATTTGTAAAAAATTATTATTTGATTTTGAAGTCTTAAAAAAGTCATCATGTCTGATTGAAATAAAAGATTCTAAATTTGCATTTTTTACATTATCCATGGCTTTTGTAACAGCACTAGGTGCTTTATCTATACCATAGATATTATAATGAAAATCTCTAGTTTTTTCAAGAAGAGAGTTTTCTATTTTTTCAAATAAATCTACATCCCAATCTTTCCATTTTTCAAAAGCAAATTCATTTCTCATTAAATTAGGGGGAATGTTACATGCAATCATTGCTGCTTCGATTAAAATAGTTCCACTTCCACACATAGGGTCTAATAAATCTGATTGTCCATCCCAGCCACTGAGCATTACTAATCCAGCTGCTAAAACCTCATTTATTGGCGCTATGTTAGTAGCTGTCTTATACCCCCTTTTATGAAGTGATTCACCTGATGAATCTAAAGAAACATTACAAAATAATTTATCAATATGAATGTTGATTTTTAAATCAGGGAATTTTAAATCAACCGACGGTCTTTCTCCAGAAATTGATCTTATCCTATCTACAATGGCATCTTTAGCTTTTAATGAAATATACTGAGAATGTGTAAACACATTTGAATGAACAGTAGAATTTATAGCTATAGTTCCTGTGTGATCTATATAATTCTCCCATTTAATATTATAAATTTTATCGTATAAATCTGTTTCATTAACAACTTTAAATGATGCAATTGGTTTTAAAATTTTAACTGCTGTTCGAAGTGATAAATTACACTTGTACATAAAACCAGTGTCACCATAGAAAGTTACGTTTCTAACTCCTTTTTTAACTCTTTGTGCACCTAACTGAGTTAGCTCTTTTTCTAAAAGATCTTCAAAGCCAAACATGGTTTTGGCAACCATCTGAAAATTATTTTCCATAAATTTTAAATAACAATCTCAAAAATAAAGTATTTTTGATGATCACTGAACTAATTTTATGTCTAAAAACAATAATAATTATTATAAATCTTGGTTTAATACACCTTTTTATCATATCCTTTACAAGAACAGAGATTATAAAGAAGCTGAAATATTTGCAAAAGAATTAATGGGATTTATTAACCTCCCTGTTAAATCGAAAATTTTAGATCTAGCTTGTGGAAAAGGAAGACATTCTATTTTTTTAAATAAAATGGGCTACAATGTGACTGGAGTTGATATTTCACCAAAAAATATTAAGGAAGCAAATGAACATAAAAATGAAAATTTAAAATTTAAAATTCATGACATGAGAAAACCTTTAAATCAAAAATTCGATTTAGTAGTTAACTTATTTACAAGTTTTGGATATTTTGAAGATTTTGAAGATAATTTAAAAACACTGGATAGTATTAAATCTAATTTAAAAGATGATGGTCTAGGAGTTATAGATTTCTTAAACATTAATTACATAAAAAATAATTTAGTTCATAAGAATACTAAGCAAATAGATGGAATAAAGTTTCATCTAAGTAGGTATATCAAAGATGGCTTCTTAACAAAACACATTCATTTTAAACATGAATTAAAAGAATATAATTTTCAGGAAAAAGTAAGGTCGTTAAACTTAAATGATTTTAAATCAATGTTTAAGCAATCTAAAATTGAAATACTTCATATATTTGGAGATTATAAATTAAATGACTTTGATATTAATAATTCTAAAAGATTAATTTTTATATTTAAATAGCCCAACTTAAATGTATTTATACCCATTCTTAGCTGTAATAATTGGATCTATAATTGTTTTAATTCTTTCAAAAAAAGCAATACAAATAAACTCTCAACTAACATTGGCATTTAGTGGTGCATTCCTTTTATCTATTACCGTTTTCGATTTATTACCCAGTGTTTACTCAGAAGACATCTTGAATGATAAATTTGAACAAAAATTAATAGGTCTAATGATTATGTCAGGAATACTCTTTCAAGTTATACTAGAATTTTTTTCTAAAGGTGCGGAACATGGTCATATACATATTGATAAAAATAAATTACCATGGGTTTTACTAATTAGTTTAAGTTTACATGCATTTATTGAGGGCTTTTCAATTCGATTAGATCAAAATATTTTATATGGAATTTTTATTCATAAGATTCCAATTGCATTTATTATAACAACCTCTTTAATTAGAACAGAAATTAAAAAATATAAAATTTTACTTTTTATCCTTTTCTTTAGTGCAATGACTCCCTTAGGTACATTTATTTCTAATAATTCTAATCAACTCCTAAAGTACTCTCTACTAATTGACTCTCTTGTTGTTGGTGTATTATTACATGTATCTACAACAATTTTGTTTGAAAGTAGTGAAGGTCATAAATTTAATTTAATGAAGATATCTTTAATTTTAGTAGCGATTATTTTAGCTTATTTTCTTTAGCTGATGTCATCCATAGTTTCTTTAGATAAAATAAATCAGGTATTTCATTTTTTGGGGCTGAAAATTCTAAATTTCCAGATTGAAATGCTTTTTGTAAAATATCTTCTATAAAATAATCTTCTTGTACTTCTTCTGGTGAGTATCTTTCTTTTAAAGACAAATTAAAAGCTTTTGCTGTTATATTAAATATAAATGCGTTAAAACCTCTTTTAAGATCTTTTATAACTTCATAAACTGTGAATTCAGTTTGTCTATTAATTAATTTAATTAGTATCTGCCCTTCAGTCCTAGTTAGCTTTTTTAATTCATCTGTTAACTCTCCTTCATAATATTTCTGGATCTGCTTAATGTATTTTTTTTTGCTACTCTTTCTTTTTATATTGTTTAATCTTGAATATAAAGTATCAAGTCTAATAGAAGCTAATTTAGCATAGGGATAAACCTTAATAGTTTTTCTTTTTAGAATTAAATACTCAACTAGTTTATCTCTATTAGGAAATTTAATTTTTGGCAATAGAGTAACTTCGTTTAGCTCTATAAAATTTTTCATGATGGAATCATCTTTAATAAGTATGTAATTCTCTTCAGGTTGATTTTTTTGAGAAAAAGCAAATAGACTACAAGAACACATTAATATTAATAAATAATTCTTCATATATTAATTTATGACAAAAGTACCCATAAAACAGCATAATGAAATATTATGACTTAATTAATATTAAAAATAGTAAACAATTAAAATAATTCATATTATTTTTACTTTGAATCAATAACGATTAAAAATATAATCAAATGGCTAATAAAAGTTTATTAAATAAAAAATCTCTTCAGTTCTTAGAAAAATATTTAAATAACCCATCTCCAACCGGGTATGAATGGGAAGGGCAAAAAATTTGGATGAACTATCTTAAGCCATTTGTAGATGAGTTTATAACTGATACTTACGGAACAGCTGTTGCTGTTATTAATCCAGATGCAAAATATAAAGTAGTTATTGAAGGACATGCGGATGAGATTTCATGGTATGTTAATTATATTTCTGATAATGGTCTTATATATGTTATTAGAAATGGAGGAAGTGATCACCAAATTGCTCCAAGTAAAATAGTTGATATTCACACTAAAAAAGGAATAGTTAAAGGGGTTTTTGGTTGGCCAGCGATTCATACTAGAAAATCCGGAAAAGAAGAAACTCCAAAAATTGATAATATATTTATTGATGTAGGTTGTAAAACTAAAAAAGAGGTTGAAAAACTAGGAGTCCATGTTGGTTGTGTTATTACCTATCCAGATGAATTCCATATTTTAAACAAGGATAATTTCGTTTGTAGAGCCTTAGATAATAGAATGGGTGGATTTATGATTGCAGAGGTGGCAAGATTAATTAAAGAAAATAAGAAAAAACTTCCATTTGGATTATATATTACAAACTCAGTTCAAGAAGAAATTGGGTTAAGAGGTGCTCAAATGATAACTGATACGATAAAGCCGAATGTCGCGATTGTAACCGATGTAACTCATGACACAACAACTCCAATGATAGATAAGAAAAAAGAAGGTTTTTGTGAACTAGACAAAGGACCTGTTATTGCTTATGCACCTGCAGTTCAACAAAAATTAAGAGATTTAATTATCCAAACTGCGGAGAAAAACAAAATCCCAATTCAAAGAGCCGCACTTTCTAGAGCAACAGGAACTGATACTGATGCATTTGCCTACAGTAACGGAGGTGTTGCTTCTGCATTAATTTCATTACCCTTAAGATATATGCACACAACTGTTGAAATGGTGCACAGAAACGATGTAGAAAATGTTATTAAATTAATCTATAATTCTCTTTTAGAAATAAAAAATAATGAAGATTTTAGTTATTTTAAATAATTTATCATTAAATAAATAGCTACTAATTTAGCTAATAAACTATTTTGTCTTGACGTATAGATTAGTAACTCTTTTATTTATTACAGTATTTATTTACTCTTGTAAATCTGATGAAGACAATATTACTAATGAAATTGACATTGATCCTATTTCAAAAAATAATGTGCTTTTAATAATTGCTGATGATATTGGTTTAGATGCAACAATAGGATATAATATAGGGGCTCAAAAACCAAATATGCCAAATCTTCAAAATTTAATCAATTCTGGAGTGAAATTTAATAATGTTTGGTCTAATCCAGTATGCTCTCCAACAAGATCAACAATACTGACTGGGAAGTACGGATACAGAACGTCCGTTTTAAATGTAGGAGATCAATTATCTACATCTGAGAATTCTTTACATAAATACTTAACTCAAAACTCCAATTATAGCTCTGCACTTGTAGGAAAGTGGCATCTTTCAGGAATGCCAGCAGATCATAACCATCCAAATAATATAGGAATAGATTACTACTCTGGCATGATAGGGGGAGGAATTCAAGATTATTCAAACTGGATCTTTTCAGAAAATGGTAATACTTCAAATATGACTGAATATTCAACTACCAAATTGACTAATGAAGCAATTGACTGGATTAATGACCAAGATAGCGAATGGTTTATGTGGCTGGCCTACAACGCGCCTCACACTCCTTTTCACTTACCGCCTAATGATTTACACTTTCAAGGTGAACTTCCAACAGACCAGGCTAGTATAGACTCCAATCCACTACCCTACTACTTAGCAATGGTTGAGGCTATTGATAGTGAAATGGGAAGGTTATTTAATAGTATAAGTGATGAAGAATTAGCTAATACGACCGTCATATTTATTGGGGATAATGGAACACCTAACCAAGTGGTTCAACAATATAATAGTATTAGAGCTAAAGGTTCTTTATATAAAGGAGGTATTAATGTTCCTATGATTATTTCTGGAAATCTAGTTAACAGGTACAACCAAGAAGAAGATGCATTAATCAACACAACCGATTTATTTACAACTATTGCAGAATTATGCGGGATTAATAATCAAAACACACACGACAGTAAGAGTTTTATCAGCTTATTAACTAGTAGTTTTAATAGTAATGCAAGAGAATACATATACTCTGAAATTGGAAATGATAATTATACAATTAGAAATAGTACTCATAAATACATTCATTTTGAAAATGGAAATGAGGCTCTATTTAACCTAAATAATAATCAATTTGAGTTCCCTAATTTATTAAATGCAAATCAACTACCATTATCTGAGATTAATAGTTTAAATAAAAATGAATTAATTAGTAAGTTAGAAGAAATAAGAAACTAACATGTTATCTGATTGTTTATTTTAATAATATCATTAATTATTTCTGGATTTAAAAAATGTACTAATCTGTACATAATCAGTTTACCTATTAAAAGCTAAATTTTATATTAATCATATATACCAACGACATTCATAGTATATAAAATGTCGTTGGTATATTTAATTTCATAACTAATCCTTTTAAAATTATTTTTAAATATAAAACCTCATGTTTTTTAAAAATGAAACACAAAGATATTTCCTACAAAAGAGCAGGTAAGTTTGAAGAAAGTAGATATGAAAAAATACATAATGTAGTTTTTGATAATTCTATTATAGCCTCTATAGCTGTCGCAGAAGAAATATCTAACCTGATAAAATCTAAACAAAAAACAAATGAAAAATGTATAATTGGTTTAGCTACAGGCTCTTCACCAATTGCAGTTTATAATGAACTTATAAGATTACATAATGAGGAAAAACTAAGCTTTCATAATGTAATCACATTTAACTTAGATGAATATTTGCCAATGCATAAAAAAGATATCCAAAGTTATTATTATTTTATGCATGAACACCTCTTTAATCATATTGATATTTTACCCGAAAATATACATATTCCTGATGGTACAGTTTCTAATGACGTTTTATACCAATATTGCGTTGACTACGAATTAAAAATTAGAGATACAGGAGGTCTAGATTATCAATTACTTGGAATTGGAAGAACTGGCCATATAGGATTTAATGAACCTGGATCACACTTAAATTCAGGAACTAGAAGTATTACTTTAGATCACTTAACTAGGTCCGATGCAGCATCATCTTTTCAAGGCATAGAAAATGTACCTCGAAAAGCTATAACGATGGGAATTGGTACAGTCATGGCAGCAAAAAGAATTGTTTTATTGGGTTGGGGTCAACATAAGTCTCAAATTATAAAAGAAACTATTGAGGGTGATATTTCTTCTGAAGTTCCTGCAACATACCTTCAAAATCACCAGAATACAACTTTTGTATTAGATAATGAAGCTGGAGGTGCATTAACAAGAAATAAAACTTCTTGGCTAGTTAAACCTTCAGTGTGGAACGAAGAATTAAAAAGTAAAGCAATTGTTTGGTTGTGTGAAAAAACAAATAAGTCCATATTAAAATTAACTGATAAAGATTATAATGACAACAGTATGTCTAGCTTATTAGCTGAACAAGGAAAATCATATAATCTAAATATTGAAATGTTTAATAAACTTCAACACACCATAACTGGTTGGCCAGGTGGTAAACCTAATTCAGATGATTTAAAAAGACCAGAAAGATCAACTCCAGCAAAAAAAAGAGTACTTATATTCAGTCCTCATCCGGATGATGATGTTATTTCAATGGGAGGCACACTTGACAGACTTATTGAGCAAGGGCATGAAGTTCATGTAGCTTATCAGACATCTGGAAATATTGCTGTTTCTGATCAAGAAGCGTTAAAATTTGCTGAAGTAAGTAATAGTTTATACAATAACAAAATAAATACTGGTATTATTAATGATCTAGTTAATAAAAATATTGATTCGATTGACACAAAAGATATTAGAAATCTAAAAGGTCTAATTAGACGAAGTGAATCTTTAGCTGCAACAAGATCTCTAAAGCTAAATGATAAAAATGTATATTTTTTAAATTTACCATTTTATGAAACAGGGAAAATTAAAAAAAATAAACTTTCTGAGAAAGATATTTTTATTATGACAAAAATTATTGAAGACATTAAACCTCATCAAATATATGCAGCTGGTGATTTAGCTGATCCTCATGGCACACACAAAATTTGTTTAAATTCACTTTTTAAATCTATAGAGCAATTAAAGTCAAAAAAATTCATGAAGGATTGTTGGGTCTGGTTATATAGGGGAGCTTGGCATGAATGGGAAACATACGAAATTGAAATGGCTGTACCATTAAGTCCTAATCAGGTATTAAAGAAAAGAAATGCTATTTTTTGTCATCAATCTCAAAAAGACGGAGTTATGTTTCAAGGAGATGACTCTAGAGAGTTTTGGTTACGTGCTGAAGAGAGAAACAGATTAACAGCTACAAAATATCATTCATTAGGTTTAGCAGATTATGCTGCTATTGAAGCGTTTAAGAGATATAAGTTTTAATAAAAGTCTTTATTTTTTTCTTTTAAAAAAAAAGAATAAATTGAGAGATGATAAATAAAAAAAAATGACAAGTAAAAATGCTAATTCATATTGGAAAGAAAATATTAGATACGTTGCTATTTTAATGTTTATATGGTTTATTGTTTCTTTTGGAGCAGGAATATTATTTAAAGATTTTTTAAATGAATTTAAATTTGGTGGGTTTAAACTAGGTTTTTGGTTTGCACAGCAAGGCTCTATGTATGTGTTTGTTATTTTAATATTTGTATATGTTCGTTTGATGAATAAACTTGATAAAAAATACGGTTATGATGAATAGTTTAATTATCGTTGGAATTGGAGTACAAAATTGGACGTACATAATAGTTGGTATTACTTTTGCACTTTATATTGGAATAGCTATTTGGTCAAGAGCAGGGTCTACAAAAGAATTTTATGTAGCAGGTGGAGGAGTTTCCCCATTAGCTAATGGAATGGCTACTGCTGCAGATTGGATGAGCGCTGCATCATTTATTTCTATGGCTGGTATTATATCTTTTGCGGGATATGACGGAGCTGTTTATTTAATGGGTTGGACAGGGGGATATGTACTTCTAGCTTTATTACTAGCACCATATCTTCGTAAGTTTGGAAAATTTACTGTACCTGATTTCATTGGAGATCGTTATTATTCTAATACAGCTCGTTTTGTTGCTGTTCTTTGCGCTCTTCTTGTTTCTTTTACTTATGTAGCTGGGCAGATGAGAGGAGTTGGATTAGTTTTTTCACGTTTTTTAGAAGTTGATATAAATACTGGAGTAGTAATTGGTATGATAATAGTGCTTTTTTATGCTGTGATTGGGGGTATGAAGGGAATTACCTACACACAAGTAGCTCAGTATTGTGTTCTAATTTTTGCATTTATGGTACCTGCAATTTTTATCTCAATACAAATGACAGGAAACCCAATTCCACAACTTGGATTTGGAGGACAACTGTCGGATGGGTCTGGAGTTTTTTTATTAGACAAGTTAGATGGTCTTAGTACAGATTTAGGTTTTGCAGAGTATACTGAAGGATCAAAATCTATTATAGATGTATTTTCAATAACTCTTGCATTAATGGTTGGGACAGCAGGTTTACCTCATGTTATTGTGCGGTTTTTTACTGTAAAGCGAGTAAAAGACGCAAGAAAATCTGCGGGAATTGCTCTACTACTTATTGTTATTTTATACTCTACTGCACCTGCAGTAGCAGTTTTTGCAAGAACTAATATGATTGAAACTGTTTCTAATCAACCTTATGCATCTGTGCCAAGTTGGTTTAAAAAATGGGAAACTACAGGTTTAATAAAATTTACAGATAAAAATAATGATGGATTGATTCAGTATTTAGCTAATCCTGAAAACAATGAGTTAATTGTTGATAATGACATTATGGTTTTAGCTAATCCTGAAATTGCAGAGCTTCCTGATTGGGTAATAGCTTTAGTTGCAGCTGGTGCATTAGCAGCAGCTTTATCAACAGCTGCTGGACTATTATTAGTAATTTCTGCATCAGTATCTCATGATTTAATAAAGAAAATTATAAATCCAAAAATCTCAGAAAAAGGGGAATTAATTGCAGCACGTTTATCTGCTGTTGTGGCTGTCTGTATAGCTGGGTATTTCGGTATTAATCCACCTGGATTTGTTGCAGCCACAGTAGCATTAGCTTTTGGATTGGCTGCAGCTTCATTTTTTCCAGCAATAATCTTAGGTATTTTTTATAAAAAAATGAATAAAGAAGGAGCTATTTCAGGGATGATAATAGGAATTTTGTTTATGCTTTTTTATATGACCAAATTTAAATTTGGTTGGTTTGGAGGTGGTACTAAAACTGATTGGTGGTTTGGAATTTCTCCTGAAGGTTTTGGTACTATAGCTATGATTGTAAATTTTGTTATTTCTATAACTGTAATGAAATTTACTTCAGATCCACCAAAGTCTGTTCAGGACATGGTTGAAAACATTAGAATTCCAAGTGATGCTGGAAAAGCGACACACTAATTTTCTAATAATTAAATAATTTTATGAAAAAAATATTCATAATAGTTCTTATTTTTTTATCAGTATTAACAGGTTGTAAGCAAAAAAAATCATTGATTATAGATTATTCTAATTCTAAGATTGAATATTCAGGTCGTATTGATACTGTAAGCTTACAAGCAGCACAAATTTCATGGTCTGGCAGTTCAATTAAATTAAATTTTGAAGGAGAGTCTATACATGCTATGTTTGATGATGAAAAGGGCGAAAATTATTATAATATTATTATAGATAATAATTTATCTAGTGTTTTAAAACTTGACACAGTTAAACGCTTTTATGAATTAGCTTCAAATCTTGAAAAGGGGAAACACTCTGTTGAGATTTTTAAACGAACAGAATGGGGAAATGGCTTAAGTAATTTCTATGGATTTAAGATTAACAATGGTAAAGTATTACCTAAATCTAATATTAAGAAAAGAAAAATGGAGTTTTATGGTAATTCTGTTTCTGCAGGATATGCTGTAGATGATTTATCAGGAAGAGATTTGCATGATAGTATTTACACTAATAACTATAAAAGTTATGCTGCTCTTACAGCAAGACATTACGATGCGAAGTATCATTGTATATGTAAAAGTGGTATAGGGGTTACTGTTAGTTGGGATTCCTTAATAATGCCTGAGATATATGATAAATTAATTCCAACAAATTCATCCAGTTTCTGGGATTTTTCAAATTATAGCCCTGATATTGTTGTGGTTAATTTATTCCAAAATGATTCATGGTTAGTTAAGTTACCTAATCATGAAGAATATATTAAACGTTTTAACAAAACACCCCCAACTGATTATCAATTAATAACTGCTTACCAAAACTTTATTCTAAATTTAAGGAAACAATATCCAAAGACAAATATTATCTGCACACTTGGAAGTATGGATGCAGCAAAACAAGATTCAAAATGGATAAAATATATTAAAACAGCAGTTAATAATTTAAAAGACGATAAAATATATACCCACATTATGCCGTATATTGAATCTAATGCACACCCATCAGTAGAAGACAATCAAATTATGTCTAAAGATTTGATCAATTTTATTGACAATCACATAGATTGGTAATTTTAAAATAAAAATTAATACTTTTAAATTAAATAAATATTTTTATGAGTAACTATCACATAAAACATCTAGAAGAATATTACAAGGTATACAGAAAATCTGTTCGTGAACCTGAAAATTTTTGGGAAGAAATAGCAGAAGAACATTTTTTATGGAAAAAAAAATGGAATTCAGTTTTAAAATGGGATTTTTCAAAACCAGAGGTTAAGTGGTTTGAAGGAGCTAAATTAAATATTACTGAAAATTGTATTGATAGACATTTAACAACTAGAGGCAATAAAACAGCAATTTTATTTGAACCTAATAATCCCGAAGAAAAACCTGAACACATAACATATAATGAGCTTCATAATCGAGTAAATAAATTTGCTAATGTACTCAAGAAAAAAGGAATAAAAAAAGGAGATAGAGTCTGTATTTATATACCAATGATTCCTGAATTAGCTATTTCTGTTCTTGCTTGTGCTAGAATTGGAGCAGTTCACTCAGTTGTTTTTGCAGGGTTTTCAGCTTCAGCGTTAGCAACTAGAATTAATGACTCAGATTGTAAAATGGTTATTACTGCAGATGGTTCATTTCGTGGAACTAAAACTATAGATTTAAAAGGTATAGTTGATGAGGCATTACAGAATTGTAACTGTGTAAAAACTGTATTAGTAGTTAAAAGAATAATGACTAATATTGATATGAAAGACGGCAGAGATTATTGGTTAGCTCCACTATTAGAAAATAGTTCAGATCAATGTGAAGCAGAAGTAATGGATGCAGAAGATCCTTTATTTATATTATATACTTCTGGATCTACAGGCATGCCTAAGGGGATGGTACATACTACTGCTGGTTATATGGTCTACACAGCATATACTTTTAAAAATGCATTTCAATATAGAGAAAACGATGTCTATTGGTGTACCGCAGATATAGGGTGGATTACAGGTCATAGCTACATAGTTTATGGGCCATTGGCTAACGGAGCTACAACAGTAATGTTTGAAGGTGTACCAAGTTACCCTGATTATGGACGTTTTTGGGATATTATACAAAAACATAAAGTAAGCCAATTTTATACTGCCCCTACAGCAATTAGAGCTTTAGCTAAACAAGGATCCTCATTTATAGATAATTATGATTTATCGACTTTAAAAGTATTAGGTTCTGTAGGTGAGCCGATTAACGAAGAAGCCTGGCATTGGTATAATGAAAATGTTGGAAAGAAAAAAAGCCCAATTATTGACTCTTGGTGGCAAACAGAAACAGGTGGAATAATGATTACTCCTATTCCATACGTAACACCCACCAAACCAACTTATGCTACATTACCTTTTATTGGTATTCAACCTTGTTTAATGGATGAAAATAACGAAGAATTAAAAGGAAATCAAGTTGAAGGAAAGCTATGTATAAAATTTCCTTGGCCTAGTATAGCTAGAACTATTTGGGGTAACCATAATCGTTATAAAGAAACATATTTTTCAACATTTGAAAACAAATACTTTACAGGAGACGGTGCTTTAAGAGATGAAGTAGGATATTACAGAATAACAGGAAGAGTTGATGATGTAATAATTGTTTCTGGACACAACTTGGGAACTGCACCTATTGAAGATGCTATTAATGAACACCCAGCTGTAGCAGAGTCTGCAATAGTTGGTTTTCCTCATGATATTAAAGGAAGTGCTTTATATGGATATATAACTCTAAAAGATATTGGTGAAACTAGAAATCATGAAAATGTAAGAAAGGAGATTAATCAATTGATAACAGATAGGATTGGCCCTATTGCGAAGTTAGATAAAATTCAATTTACTAACGGTTTACCCAAAACACGTTCAGGAAAAATCATGAGAAGGATTCTAAGAAAAATAGCTTGTAATGAAACGGATCAATTAGGAGATACTAGTACTTTATTAAATGAAGAAGTTGTAAAAGAAATTATCGATAACTCCCTAATTAAATAATAATATCACTCAGTTGAGAACGATGAAGCCGGTAAACCTTCTTTATTAAATAAAGTAGCTATACTAACATCACTCCAGGCGTATCTAGCATACATTGGTTTTACAACTTCTCTAGAGGAAATGCTAATTCTTTTACCAACAATTTTTGCTTTAGCCTTATAAAATATTTTGTTATTACCAGCTATTTCAAATTCAGATTCTTTATTTGAATTCAAAACCAATCCTGTTCCAATTGAATTAAAGGCTATAAATATTTCCTTCCCTTTTACTTCATAGTTCTTATAGATTGGACCAGATGCTGTAATTTTTGTGTTGTAATCATTTTTTAAAGCAAGTCCAGCTAATCTGTAACCAACATCATGTTTATTTGAGGGATGAATATCATTTATTTCACCAATATCTAAAGTAACTACCATACCAGTTTTTTCTAGCTTTAGTGCTTTTCGTTGAGCATCTCTGAGTGAAGAGGAAAGCCCCTTGTAATCTACATAAGGAGCGATTTGAACGTAATAAAATGGGAAATTATTATTCCACTTATCTCGCCAATCTTCTATCAATGCGGGTAAGAGAGTTTCATATTCTTTGAATCTTGGAACATTATTTTCACCTTGATACCATATTGTTCCTTTGATATTGTAAGGAACAAGAGGATTGATCATTGCATTAAAAAGAGCTGATTTAGAGTTTGGAGAAAGATTTGTAACTTTTGGTCGTTTTGAAAAATCTATGTTATCATTGTCATATAAATAGAATGACAAATATGGCCATTTAAAATTCTCTAAATCGTTATAAATTTCAGCTAAAACTATATAATCCCATTTACCATTTAAAGATTTATTATTTCCTAATGAGTTCAATAAACTAATTTGCCCTACTTTTCCTTCTTTAGTTTGGTTAATTATACGAACGGTAATTGTATTTAATCCAATTTTAAGTAGATTTTTATCAATTTTATAAGACTTAGTAATTCTGCTTTCTTTTCCTAAACTTGAACCAATTTTAACACCATTCAAATAAGTGAAATCCATATCGATAATCTCACCAATTTCAACACTATAATCGCCTATAATCTCGTCTAGATTAAATGTTTTTTTTAATAAAATTACTCCATCAAAGTCATTAGTTAAAAATACATTATCAAATGTTCCAGGAATTGATATTTGTCTCCAATTAGCATTATCATCATTATTTGAATTGATGTATTTTTGATCTTTAAAATCTATATCTTTCCAACTATCAGGCAATCCAAGTGGATCATCTAAAAATAAATACCAAACATCCGATGGTAATTTAATAGAGTGAAATTGTGAAAACCACTTTTTAGATTCTAAATACTTTGTTTTTAATTTTTCATATGAATTCAAGTGAGAATCCATAAAATCTATAGTTTTTAATTTTTCATTACTTGTCCATGCTTCAATATCTGTCCCTCCCCAGCTGGAATTAATTATTCCAATTGGAATTTTTAATTCATTGTGTAATTTTTTAGCAAAAAAATATCCCACGGCACTAAAGTTAACTATACTATCTTTTATTGCTTTTATCCATTTTCCATCAAGATTATTAACTGGAGACGATTGGATATTTTTGGATACATTAAACATTCTTATTTGAGAGAAATCTGCAGTTGTCATTTCAAATTCAGAGTAATCTGTGGTATTGCAACAATAGTCAAAATCCATTTCCATATTTGATTGGCCAGAGGCTAGCCATACTTCACCAATCAATACATCTTTTATTGAAATTTTGTCTTTACTTGTTTTGACGTCGATTACATATGGACCACCCGCTGAAGGAGTTAGTATATTTAGCTTCCATTCACCTTTTTTATTAGATTCTGTCAAGGATTTTTCACCCCAGCTAGTAATTACATTTATTTTGGTTAAAGGACTACTTTTACCCCAAAACGTTATACTGTCTTTTTGCTGAAGGACCATGTGGTCAGAGAAAAGTGAATTTAGTTCTAATTTTATATTCTTAGAATTTTCACAACTAGTAAACAAAAAAAATAGAATTGAGATAAATATTAAACTAAAGAATCTCATTTATAAATTTATTTTAATGCCTTATTTATTGCTTGTTCTACTAGTTTTTCCATTACTAAATATCCATTTATATTTGGATGTACTAAATCACTAGCAGCTGTGTAATCTGGAACTTTTAAACCTCCATTATCATCTACCATAGAGGTATAATAATCTAAATAAATAAATCTATTTTTTTTGGAAAATAATTTTAATTCTTTATTAATTTCAATAATTTTTGTAGCTGGATCCTTACCTGGTTTCCATAAATATTCTATTGCTGGTAAAATTGAAGAGATAATAACTTTAATTCCATTTGCATTAGCAATCTCTGCCATTGATTTAATGTTACCTATAATATCCTGTTCTGATGTATAACCTGTATTTCCTGCAATATCATTTGTTCCAGCTAAAATTACTACTACTTTTGGATTTAAGTTTACTACATCTTGTCTAAACCTTAATAACATTTGAGGAGTTGTTTGCCCGCCAATACCTCTATTAACATACTCTTTATTTGTAAAAAATTCAGGATGCATCCTAACCCATTCCTCAGTAATAGAATTCCCCATAAAGACTACTCTGTTCTGATTCTCACTATTTAATAAAAGTTCTAAGTTTGCTTTATCATAACGACTCGTATTTGCAAATTCATTCCAGTTTTGTGAGTAGCCTAATTGACTTGAAAAAGCAGCTAAAGTTAGTGCAAGAAGTAAATATTTTCTTTTCATTTCTAATTATTTTAAAAAATTAACTTTATTCTTAAATTTTAATTATTGAATATAAAAAAAAGAAGAGTGATTTACCACTCTTCTTTAATTTAATATAAACTAATAGAAGAAAAATTATTCTTATATCAATATAAGAATAATGATTCATGTCTATTTAATTACTTCGACCAATAGCATATTTAAACTCACTAATGTATATTTTTTGATTAAAATTAGTAGTTTAGTAAAGTTTATACAACCAGAATTACCCAACTCGATAATTTTTTATTCTATTAATACAGGTGGGAGTTTTGGAGCAAATAGTTTACAAAGTGAAATTGGATTGGGTCAAAGTAAACAGATACAAACTTTAACCATTATATGGCCAAATTCAGAAACGCAAATTTATAAGAGTGTGGGAGTAAATAAAAAATACAAACTCATTGAAGGTCAAAATAATTTAATTGAAGAACAATATGAAAAAGTTCAATTATTAAGTAAAGAATTAATTCATCACAAAAAACAATCTAATCCCTGAAAAGCTTGAATTTTTTAAAATTTTCTATTAGATAATCTGCATATCGTTTAAAACCTAAATCAGTAAGGTGTACTCCGTCTACAGTTCCCTCATTATCCACTAAAAACTCTTTATTGTCTTTGATATAAAAAATATTTGGAGTACCATTTTTTATTATTTTGTCATACTCATTTTTAAGTGATGTATTTTCCTCAATCAATCTGGTTTCTAAAGTTTGATTTAAAAAAGCCATTGTATACATCATGTTTTCCACTAAAACTATGGGGGTGTACGGGTGGTTGGTTCTAATAATATCCACCAATGGTTTAACTCTTTCCTTAACTTGTTCAGAATCCATATTTTGCAAACATTCAATAACATAAAAACGGGCATCGATTTCAGAGATGAGCTCTACAATAGGTGTTTCCATTCGTCCATTTCCGCTAAATCCATAATTTATACAGTCTACATCCAATTTTCTTGATATAATATTAGTATGAGCCATCCCAGGACGGGACGCACAGCCACCTTGTGTAATACTTGTTCCGTAAAAAACAATAGGTTTTTCAGAACTAGGAGTTGCTTTTTCAATTGATGCTGCAGAATCAATACCAACTTCAAGTTTTGTAACGCCATCGTATAAGGGTAAAAATAATTTATACTCTCTAAATTCAGGAGTCATGTTTTTTATTAATTCATATTCATTTATACTATCTGCTGGAATGGATTTATTTTGATATGTCTTAAGCCCAACAAGAGCTCCTGCTGTAGTTACATATCTCCATTTGTTGTTATACTTTGTGTATAAATCGATTCCTTTAATACCAGTAGCTGCCATATGAGACATGTCTAAATCATTTAAAACAGTCCATTTTAAATTAATACTTGTCGAATTCGAGTGAAATCGTACCGTTATTCCAGCGGATGCTTTTGATAAGTCCCAGATTGGTTCTCTTACTTTTTCTTTATAAGAAATTGGTAAACGATCATAGGGACTTTCCTTAAGGGAATCTGAAATAGCTGTTCCTTCAATTAAAAAGTGTTGCCTACCATGGTAGGTGATCGTAGAATCTGTTTTAATCGTTTCTGATGGTTGTGAAAACGACAAAATAGAAAAACTACTAATAACAATTAGTAAAAAAAACTTCATAACTTTTATTTAATATTATTTGTAATGGTAAAACACTGTAGTTTATCATCATTATTTGATACCAATAATTTTCTTTCCATTTGATTAGAAATTATTACTATTTTTTTGGCATCCTTATTGGCAAAAAATCCACTTTGTTGAACAGTTGAAACTTCAAAAGAGCCATTTCCATTTCCATACATTAATAATCCATTACCAGCATCATTTCTAGGGGTTTCTATTTCCGAAACAAACAAGTTTCCAATAGTTACTAAATCTAAATTACCATCTTCATTAAAATCATCAACAAGAATATCATTTATATTTGATAGTTGTGCCTGAAATGGTAATGATGATAATTTAAAATTTCCATTTCCTAAATTCTCAACATAAGAAGATGCAAATGTTTTAGCTTTATAGTGTAAAGAATTATCTAAATTATCATCTCCATACACTTGGTCTATTTCTAATGCTGCAAAGACATCATATTTTTTTATTTTGTCTTTTAAATCTGGTATTTGTTGTGCTGAGCATGAAAAACCTCTTAATGGATAATGTTTATTGTCATTGTAATATCCTAAAACAATATCTTTTTTTCCATTTAAATCAAAATCGTTATAATAAATATCAAAAGGTTTTTCTATAGAGGTTTTATATTTATAATTAAGTCCAAGATTTCCTGCAATAAAATCAATGTCACCATCTCCATCAAAATCCCCTTGTTCCAGGCTAAACCACCAACCATCAGAATTTTCTAACCCATTTTCTTTAACTTTATTAAATATTCCTTTTTCGTTATTAAACACTGTAATAGGCATCCATTCCCCCGCTAATATTATATCTATATCTCCATCATTATCATAGTCACTCCACAATGCATCAGTGACCATGCCTAATTTTTCAAATTCTTTTGCTATTTCTTTAGTAACGTTTACTAATTGTCCATTGTCATTTCTTAGTATCATACTTGTTGCTGGCAATGGATATTGATGAGGGATATGCCTTCCTCCTACAAAAAGATCCATATCACCATCATTGTCATAATCTGATGCCTTTACTACCGAACCGCTTTCTGGTATTAAACCAGTAATCTTTCCTCTAAAAAAATTACCATTTCCATCATTTATATAAATTCTATCTGTATAATTTATATTTTTATCTTCATATTCATTACCACCACTTACTACATATAAATCTTGATTACCATCATTGTCAACATCTACAAATATTGCATCAACGTCTTCGAAGGAACTTTGTTTGCTCCAATAATTTGAATTAATTGAATAAAATTTTCCTTCTTTATTTTGTAGATAAAGTTTAGGGCTAAACCCATTAGCTGCACCAATAAAAATATCTTCTAAACCATCATTATTAATATCCGATTTAGCTAATGCTGGTCCCATTTGAGATAGTTTGTGCGGTAATAGCACCTGGTATTCATAATCATCAAACGAATTTTCTTTATGTGTATAATCAATATCAAATGATTCTGTTGTATTGGTAAAAAATATCTTATTGGATTTTGATTTATTCAGCTTTGTTTTTTGGATTTTATTTTCATTCATTCCAATTTTGATAGTTTTATTTACAGCCAGATTATTTTTGATTGTCCTAGTGTTGTTTGGCCAATCAATAATCAAACTGTCAATTTTAGTCTTGCTTTGAAGTCCAAAATGCACAAATGGTTCACTTGTAGAATATATTCCTCTAACATTTGTAGTTTCAGAAGTTTGCATATCTCCTTCAGAATATATAGAAACTCTTGTACCTAGTACAGGTTTGTTTTCTTTATCGTATAATTCAATTCTAATAAAGTTACTATTGGTAATCTTATCTGAATTGTTCCTATATAAAAATGCTTCACTATTAATATTATTTACAATTAAATCTAAATCTCCATCATTATCTAGGTCTGCATAAGCCGATCCATTTGAAAAAGATTCTTCTTTTAAACCCCATTCGTCCATAACTTTTTCAAATTCAAGATTACCATTATTTTTAAATGCATAATTCTTTAATGGTTGAGATGGAATTAGGCTTGTAATTTCATCTAAATTTAAAATATCAAATACACTTTTGATATTTCCTCCATCAGGGTATTTCTGTAACCAATCATATCTTTTTTTGTCTATAAAATAAGCTACGTTTCTATCAGCATCTGTATTACGAATATCAAAAAGTAATCCGTTAGTTACGTAAGTATCTTTCAATCCATCATTATCAAAATCTGCAATTAAATTTGACCAGCTCCAATCTGTTGCTGCCATTCCTGAAAACTGAGCTACATTACTAAATGTAGAATTTCCGTTATTTAATTGTAGTGCGTTATACATGTATTGATAACTACCACTATCTTCAACAACTTCCCAAAACCTTTTAGGATTCATTCCGCTCATGTTTGATTTTAAACGATAATTATCTTCTGCAACCATATCTACAACAAAAATATCTAGAAGTGCATCATTGTTTATATCAGCAATATCTACACCCATACTATAATAAGACATATGATTCAATGCATTATCAGCAATATTTGTAAACGTTCCGTCTTGATTATTAATAAATAAGAAATCAGGGGAATAAAAATCATTGGCTATATACAAATCAGTCCATCCATCATTATTTAAATCGCTTGCAGAAACTCCGTTTGGAAATCCTGTTTGCTTTATTCCTGTTTCTTCACTAACATCTATAAATGATTCTTTACCAGTATTTTTAAATAATTTTAAATGGTATTCAGGTTTTAACAACTCTGTGCCTGAAAATATTGAATA
>Ga0209198_1000779_pt1 | contig 26673 bp, 27 predicted proteins | sample COGITO_mtgs_1105_2_FD_184804 | JGI IMG/M metagenome (GOLD analysis project Ga0209198, IMG submission 184804) | Pelagic marine microbial communities from North Sea - COGITO_mtgs_110519 (SPAdes) (version 2) | ecosystem: Environmental > Aquatic > Marine > Epipelagic ...
AAAGGCGTTAAATATCTGATTTCACCATCTTTTTTTCCTTTGGCTTGTTGTTCTATAGACATAATTACGCTTTTTCTTTAAGTTTAACTCTTCTTCTTTCAGCCCATGAGATTGCATGTTTATCTAAGCTAACAGTTAGATAACGCATAAAACGCTCGTCACGTCTAAATTCTACTTCTAGGGGACCGATAGCCTCTCCAGGTGCTGTAAATTCAAATAAGTGGTAAAAGCCACTTTTTTTGTTTTGAATTGGATACGCTAATTTCTTTAGCCCCCAATCTTCTTTCGATACCATCTTTGCTCCTTTAGAAACGAGTAAGTCCTCGTATTTCTTTACTGTTTCCTTTATCTGAGTGTCAGATAAAACGGGATTCAAGATGAAAACAGTTTCGTAATGATTCATAAATTTTATAATTTTTTGTTTTAAAATGGCTGCAAAAATAAGTATTATTTATTGTTTCAACAACATTAAATACGATTATTTAATTCACTTTATTTTTATTCGTTAAACGGTGTTTTACGAATTTTATCGATTTATTTTTGTATAATTGTAGTTGTTAACCTCCAATAAAATTGACCTGATGAATTTAAACTGTATAATTGTTGATGCGAACGTCACTCAACGGTTAACGACTTTAAAACTTATAAATAACCACCCTTCACTAAATTTGATCGGGAAGTTTTCATCTGTAATTGAAACAAAAAAATGTCTACTAACCACTTCTGTAGACCTTGTCATTATGGAAGTTGATCTTCCTACTTCAGCTGGATTTGAATTATTAGATGTTTTTAATGAGCATCCAAACATCACCATGCCTTACGTTGTCGTCGTTAGTAACAACGACGCGTTTGCCCTCAGCGCTTTCGAATACAATGTTATAGATTACTTAATTAAACCAGTACCTAAAGTACGATTTGACGAGGCGATCGCTAAGACGGTTTTACAAGCTAAAATGGAGGAAAATTTCAAAGATGATGATGGCGAGCACATTTTTGTAAAAAGTAACCTTAAGAAACGTAAAATATACATTAAAGACATCAAATGGATTGAAGCGCTTGGAGATTATGTGAAATTAATCACTAATAGTAAAAGCTTTGTAATTCTATCAACCATGAAAGCTTTCGAAAATGAGCTTCCAAACGGTTTGTTTTTAAGAATTCATAAATCTTATATCGTTAATCTAAAGAAAGTAGAACGGTACGATAGTAAGCATGTGGAAATCGAGAAAATGAAACTCCCTTTAAGCAGAACTCGAAAAATAGAATTGAGTCAGGCTTTAGATGTTATTGCAAACTAATAATTATCTACATTTATTAGTAAACGAACAGCTCTAAAATCTCTAGTACTTAAAAAACGTAATTTAATTTTTTGTAGCACAGATTTTGTTTTAACAAGCGATTGGTTTTGAGGTATTTTAATCAAAATATTTTTATTGTACTGGTTTCTTATTCTTGAAACAACAGGGAATTCTGGACCTAATACATTCGCTTTAAACACGTGCCTCAAACTTGTTGCTAACCATTCAGCGCCTTCATTTACTTTATTATAATTCTTATGTTTAATGGTCAATTTGACTAGACGATAATACGGGGGGTATTTATAAATTCTTCGCTCTTCTAATTGCTCGGCAAACATGGACGCATAGTCATTTATAGACACTTGTTGAAGGATTGTATGGTGCGGATTATAGGTTTGAATAACAACTTTCCCTCTAGTATCCGTTCGTCCGGCACGCCCAGCAACTTGTTGTAACAATTGAAAACTGCGTTCATGCGCTCTGAAATCAGGAAAATTGATCAGTTGGTCTGCATTTAAAACCCCTACTAATTTTACATGCCTAAAATCGAGCCCTTTGGTCACCATTTGAGTGCCCACCAAAATATTGACTTCTTTATTTTCGAAGCTAGAAATAATACGATCATAACTGTACTTTCCTCGAGTGGTATCCAAATCCATTCGGGCTACTTTAGCTTCAGGAAACAAAAGTTCAACTTCCTGTTGAATTTGTTCTGTACCAAATCCTTTAGTATCAATTTCCACCCCTCCACAAGCACCACAAAACTGTTGCATTGCCATCGTATGACTGCAATAGTGGCAACGAAGCTGGTTTTTATATTGATGAAACGTCAAACTGACATCGCAATTTGGACATTCAGGCGTATGCCCACAAGTATTACAAGACACCACGGGAGAATATCCGCGCCTGTTTTGAAATAAAATCACTTGAGAATCCACATCCAAAGCCTCTTTAATTTCTGTAACTAGTCGGTCACTAAAATGACCTGTCATGCGTTTGCGTTTATATTTATCTGTTAAATCGACCAGCTCGATTTCTGGCATAAGCACATTATTAAATCGTTTTGTGAGTGCTACATATCCAAATTTATCTTCTTTTGTGGCGTTGAAAAAACTCTCTATACTAGGCGTGGCCGAACCTAAAAGTGTTTTCGAATGATATAGAGATGCTAATACGATAGCCGTGTCTCTTGCATGGTAGCGCGGCGATGGATCAAATTGTTTATAGGATTGTTCATGCTCTTCATCAACAATCACAAGCCCTAAATTACTAAAGGGCAAAAAAACAGAAGAGCGTGCACCAATAACAACCCGCGCATTTTCAGATTGATTAAGCACATGGTTCCAAACTTCTAGGCGTTCGTTCTGTGAATATCGCGAATGATATACGGCAATTTGATTCCCAAAATATTTTTGTAAACGTTGTACCAATTGCGAAGTTAACGCAATTTCTGGCACTAGGTATAAGGCTTGTTTACCTTGCGCTAAAACCGTTTCAATTTTCTTAACATAAATCTCCGTTTTACCAGATGACGTCACGCCATGAAGCAGCACTGTATTATAGGTGTTAAATGCTTGATCAATTTCTTCTAATGCAGTGTTCTGATAAGTGTTTAGTTCTTTTGTAGCATCCTCTTCAGAATTTTGAAACTGAATGCGATCGGTCTGGTAATGGTATTCCTCAAAAACCTGTTTATCTATAAGTGTTTTTATTTGTGTGGATGAGGCCTTACTTTTTGTCTTAAGGTCCGCGACTTTGATTTGTTTTGTAGAATTTGCTAAATTAAAATAACTCAATACAATCTCGCGTTGTTTTGCAGCATTCTTTAAAGTTTCAAGGAGCTCTTGTAGTCCATTTTCATGTTGATAATTGGGATGTAAACGCACACATCGAATTAATTTAGGTTTATATTTCTCTAACAATTCCTGCTCGAGAGCGATTACTTTTTGGTCTAATAAACGTTTTAAAACGGGGAATGAATTCTTACGATCAATAATGGCATTGATTTCCTCTACCTTTAAACTCGATTGCTGTTGTAGTGCTTCATAAACGAGATATTCATCATCTTTAAAAATATTGATATCAAATCCAGATGTAGGGTTTAATGAAATAATAGTTTCGCTTTCTAGTAAAAATGCATTAGGCAGTGCAGCTCGCATGATCTCACCCATACTACAGAGGTAATAATTAGCCATCCATTCCCATAATTTAAACTGGAATTGATTCACTACAGGCGATTCATCTAATATACTATGAATCGACTTTGCATCGTAAGCTGTAGGTTCCTTATCGTGTATGCTATATACTAGTCCTGTGTAGACTTTACTTTTTCCAAAAGGAACAGCGACTCTAACACCAATTTTAATGAAATTTGCTTCTGCTTTTGTAATCGCGTAAGTGAAATTTCGCTCCAAAGAAAGCGGTAAAATTACATCGATAAAAAATACGTCTATACTGTGCATTTTTTCTTTAGAAGTTGAAGAGATGAATTCAATTCATGTCCCAAGAGAATAATGTTTGCATTTAACCAAAAATAAAACAAGAGAATTAATAAGGCACCAATGGAGCCATAGAGTTCATTATAGGTTGAAAAATTTTCAATATAAAGGCCAAAGAGATAAGAGGTTGAAATAATTAGAAACGTCGTAAAAATAGCGCCTACAGAGAAAAAACTAGATAGCTTCCCATCTTTAGTTCCAAAATAATATAAGGTGGCCATACTGACATAAATCATAAGTACAAAAAAGAAATATTTGGCACGTGTAATCCAAAACAGCTCGCTACTCGCATCTCCAGAACCAAATTTTTCGATGATCGGATGAATCAAATAAATCTGAGCATATCCAAATCCAATAACCGTCAGTATTAAAAGTACGACTAGAATAATTGCCACACCAAATGCGTAGAAATATTGCTTGATAAAATTTCTGTTGAGTTGTTGATGGTAGGCGTTTTCAAACCCAGAAAACACAGCATTTACGCCGTTTGCCATCAAAAACATAGAAATCAAAAACACCGTAGACAGCAGTCCTCCAGTATTTGTATCGTTGATGTTTTCAAAAATATTTTGATTAAAAAAATCTGAGGTTTGCGGGGGTAAAAAGGAATCTAAAAAATTTAAAAAATCAACTTTAAAATTATCAAAAGGGATGTAGGGAATCAGGATAATAATGAACAGTAGGAACGGAAATATTGCTGTAAAAAAACTAAAAGCAATAGCACTCGCTCTGGTAGTCAGTGTGCCTTTAAAAATCCCAATCACGTACATTTCACAAAGGTCATATATCGAAAGGCCTTCAAACCCTGGTAGCTTGATGCGTTTTAGGAATTTAGCTATCCAATTTAGAATGGGAATTTTATCTAATTTATCTTCGATAGCTTGACTCATTACACGGCTTTCAGGCTTAAATCCATATTTGATACAGAGTGTGTCAGGGCTCCACTAGAAATAAAATTCACACCACATTCTGCATAATGTCTTAACGTGACTTCATCAATACCACCCGAGGATTCGGTTAAACATTTATCGCCAATAAGCTCAATTGCTTTTTGGGTATCTGTATAATTAAAGTTGTCAATTAAAATGCGATAAACGCCTTTACTCTCTAAAATCTCTTCGATTTCTTCCAAGTCACGAGCTTCGACAACAATTTGAAGATCCAATTCATGTTTCTTTAAATACGCTTTTGTTGTAGAGATTGCATTGGTAATGCCCCCCGCAAAATCGATGTGATTATCTTTAAGCATAATCATATCGTAGAGCGCAAAACGATGGTTTGCACCACCTCCGATGGCAACGGCCCATTTTTCTAAGGCTCTAAATCCTGGCGTTGTTTTTCGGGTGTCTAAAATTTTTGTGTTGGTGCCTTTCAAAATTTCTACATAGGAATGTGTTTTGGTAGCGATGGCACTCATACGTTGCATGGCATTTAGAACTATACGTTCTGCTTTAAGGATGGATTGCTTAGATCCTTCCACATAAAAAGCAATATCGCCAAATTTAACATTAGCCCCATCTGAAATTAGCGTTTCAACTTGTAACGTTGGATCGACATAGTGAAAAACTTGCTTCGCAAAATTAACTCCAGCAATAACGCCATTATCTTTGACCAAAAGTTTGGCTTTTCCAGTAGCGTCTGAAGGGATACATGCTAATGAGCTATAGTCGCCATCTCCTACATCTTCTCGAATAGCATTGGCTATTATTAGCTGTACTTCGTTTTTAAATTGTTCGTTGGTAATCATGTTTGTAACTTTGTAGCTAAAATATGAATTTATCGCAAATTCAATCCTAATTATAAAACCTTATTTAAAATAATTTAACTTTGGGACATGCAAATTAAACTCATTGCCATAGGAAAAACGGATCAAATTGAGCTTGAACGCTTGATTTCCATGTATCAAAACCGATTGTCGCATTATGTCCGATTTTCATTTGATATTATTCCTGACTTAAAAAACAGTAAAAATTTATCTGAAAAACTTCAAAAAGAAGCGGAAGGTAAATTAATACTTGATAAACTATTACCTACAGATCGTTTGATTTTATTAGATGAAAATGGAAAAGAAATGAATTCAATAGAATTTTCCACCTTTCTACAAAAACACATGAATTCGGGCATCAAACGGCTTGTATTGGTTATTGGAGGGCCTTATGGCTTTTCGGAAGCCGTTTATAAAAAAGCTGGAGGTAAATTAGCCCTTTCAAAACTGACCTTTTCACATCAAATGGTTCGTCTATTTATTATAGAACAACTGTACAGAGGATTTACAATTCTTAAAAACGAACCCTATCACCACCGATAATTATGACTATTGTATTTGCGACCAACAATCCAAACAAAATTAAAGAAGTTCAAGCCCAAATTCCAGATCGTATCAAATTGATAAGTCTAGAAGAAATTGGATGTCTTGTGGACATTCCCGAAACGCAAGACACCATAGAAGGCAATGCGATTCAAAAAGCGACCTATATTAAAGACCACTTTGGTCTTGATTGTTTTGCAGATGATACTGGACTGGAGGTGCATGCTTTGGACGGTGCACCAGGTGTGTTTTCTGCCCGCTATGCAGGACCTCAACGCAATGCTGATGATAATATGAACCTGTTAATTTCAAAATTAGCATCCAAAGACAATCGGGAAGCGCAGTTTAAAACCGTAATTGCAATGTATTATAACAAACAACTTATCACTTTTGAAGGCATTTGTAAAGGAGAAATTACCAAAAGTAAACGAGGTTTTGACGGTTTTGGCTATGACCCTATTTTTCAACCTGAGAATTATGAGACTACATTTGCTGAACTGTCTATGGCTGATAAAAATCGGATTGGACACCGTGGAAAAGCAGTCGCTAAATTGGTAACGTATTTGAATACGCATTAAATTAATTAGTAGTACCTTTGCCGCTTAAAATTCCTCAGGGTGAGGATGTGTTACATGGAGATTGGTTTTAAGTATGTTCGATACGCCTCTAAGTAACACTTAGTTATATATCGAATACTTAAATTACAAAAAAATGAATGCATTCAAAGAACTTGGACTAGAAGACCATTTAGTACAAGCCATTACAGACTTAGGCTTTGAAACGCCAAGTGAAGTACAAGAAAAAACAATTCCACTTTTATTAGATAAAGACAGTGACCTCGTTGCATTAGCACAAACAGGAACTGGAAAAACAGCAGCATTTGGGTTTCCAATGCTCCAAAAAATTGACGTCAATAGCCGCACCACACAAGGGCTTATATTGTCGCCAACACGAGAGCTTTGTTTACAAATTACCAATGAGATGAAACTCTATGGGAAACACTGTAAAGGACTTAATGTCACTGCTATATATGGTGGTGCTAGTATTACAGATCAAGCGAATCAAGTTAAAAGAGGGGCACAAATTATTGTGGCAACTCCTGGACGAATGAAAGATATGATTAGTCGAAGACTGGTTGATATCTCAAAAATCGAATATGCTGTATTGGATGAAGCGGATGAGATGCTTAACATGGGATTCTTTGAAGATATTACAGAAATTTTATCCCATACTCCAGAAGAAAAAAGCACTTGGTTGTTTTCGGCAACCATGCCAAAAGAGGTGTCTTTAATTGCTAAAAAATTCATGGATAGCCCTGTAGAAGTTACAGTAGGCCATAAAAATATGGGAAGCAAAAATGTTTCTCACGAATATTTTCTTGTTGGTGCAAGAGATCGATACCGTGCATTAAAACGTTTAGCGGATGTTAATCCAGATATATTTTCTGTAATCTTTTGTAGAACAAAGAGAGACACACAAAAAGTTGCAGAACAACTTATTGAAGATGGATATAGTGCAGGCGCTTTACATGGCGATTTGAGTCAAAACCAACGTGACGTGGTGATGAAGTCGTTTAGAGCAAAACAGATTCAAATGTTAGTGGCTACCGATGTGGCGGCTCGTGGAATTGATGTGGATGACATTACGCATGTTATTAACTATCAATTACCTGACGAAATAGAAACGTACACCCACCGAAGTGGACGAACAGGTCGTGCTGGAAAATCGGGAATTTCTATGGTTATTGTTTCCAAAAGTGAAGTTCGAAAAATAAAGAGTATAGAACGTATCATTCAAAAAGATTTCATCAAAAAAGAAGTGCCTAGTGGTATGGAAATTTGTGAAGTTCAATTGAAAGCACTTGCCAATAAAATTCACGATACAGAAATAAATCATGAAATAGATCCGTATTTAAATGATATTAATTCATTGTTTGAAGATGTAACTAAAGAGGAATTGATTAAGAAATTTTTCTCTGTTGAATTTACACGTTTCTTTAATTATTATAAAAAATCTAAAGATTTAAACACCCAATCGGGCAGCCATACTGATGACCATCGTGCAGATGATAACTCGGCGCGTTTCTTTATAAACATAGGAAGTAAAGATGGTTATGACTGGATGAAGCTGAAAGATTTCTTAAGAGATACGTTACAACTTAACCAAGATGATGTTTATAAAGTAGATGTAAAAGATAGTTTTGCATTTTTTAATACTGATGCTGCACACAAGGCTAAAGTTCTTGAGTTTTTTACAGATTTTAAACAAGATGGACGATTTATAAACGTTGAAATCACAGAGAAAAAGAGTCGCGATCGCAATCGTGGCGGCGGTGGTCGTCGCTCTGGCGGCGGTGGCTATGGCGGTGGTTACGGCGGTGGAAGAGGTCGAAATGACCGTTCTAAAAGGTCTGGATCTAAATCTGAACACAGAGGACGAAGAAGCGATAGTGATTCGTCTAGCAGATCTCCACGACGTTCTTCAGATTTTAAACCTAGTGGAGGAGGCGATTTTTCTCGTGCCAGAAAAAGCCGTAGAAAATAGAACTAATGTGTTAATTTTTAGTCAAAGTTTAAATTGACAATATTAGTGTAGTATTTGTTTACTACTTTTATAGCATAAATGCACAAATGAAATTAAAGTTCACACTTTTATTACTTCTAGTAGTTCCCTTTTTTGGGGCTTCACAAGTTTATAATTCTGTTCAAGGAAAAATTGTAAGCTCGGAAACCTTAGGAGCAATGGAAAGTGTGAATATTGTGAACCTCAACCAAGTGATAGGAACCACAACTAACACTGATGGAGAATTCGAAATTCGGGCGAAAGCAAATGATACACTACACCTCTCCTATTTAGGCTATAAATCTATTAAAGTAAAAGTTAGTAACGACTGGATAAAATACGGAACTTCCACAACTATTGAGCTCACAGAGCTGGCTTTAGCTTTAGAAGAGGTTAATGTGAACACCTTGAAACTAACGGGCTACCTCGCCGTAGATATCAAGCAAGTTCCCATCCAAAAAAATGTACGTTATAGCATCTCTGGACTCAATAGCGGTTATGAATCGAGTTCACGAGCACCAAGTATGGTAACGAAAGTTTTGGGTGCTATATTTAATCCTGCTGATTTCTTACACAACATCTTTGGAAAAAAGCCTCGCGAGATGCGTAAACTTCGTGAGATGAAAAAACAAGATGAGATTAGAACTTTGCTCGCTTCGCGTTTTGACAGAGAAATGCTCATTGCGTTACTACAAGTTGATAAAATTGATTTGGACCTTCTAATTAGTGAATGTAACTACTCCACAGATTTCATTAGAACTGCTAATGACTTGCAAATATTAGATGCCATTAGCGAATGTTACGAAGAATATAAAATCCTGAGCCGAAATAGGTGATTTGTGTTTGTTAAACAAATTGAACCAATATAGTGTTCTTTTAAATCAGATACTACTGCTTACCTATTCTTCGCCTCAATCCAGCGTGCCATATACTTGGTACTTTGTAGTTGGTGATGACTAAGCATCTGCCCAATACTATTTTGAGCACGATGAGTTTCAAGCCGCCCTAAAAGAGTTTTGATGCGATTAGCCAAAACACGCATGTGTTGGTGATTCTCAAACCGAGCTTTTAGAACCGAAAACCCTTGATTTTGAGCGGTCGTCCATTGAGGTGTATTTGTATAGAGTGTAACCGCATGAGCTGCAAATTCATCTGAGTTGTCTTGTATAATGCCGTTAGGCGGTAGATTGCCAAATATGCCTTCTGCTGCAATGGAAGACATCGCACAAGGCGTTCCTGCTTGCATCGCCAAAACAAGTTTGCCTTTGAGGCCCGCTCCAAACCGCAAAGGCGCTAATAAAACTTTAGCAGAATTTAGAGCTTCAAAAGCATCATCGACAAAGCCATGCACCAAAAAACCATCAAATTCATTGTGCATTTCTTTGACGTTTGCAGAGTCATAAGCCCCATAAATATGCAGCTTGGTATCTGGAAGCGCTTTTCTAATTTTTGGCCAAATGTCTTTTTTAAGGTGGCGCACCACATCCAAATTTGGAGGGTGTAAAAAATTTCCTATAGACACAAAATCAAGACGGTCGTCGTAGGACTTACAGTCTGTTTGGGGTTGACAGTCTTTCGCTTCGATCATAAAAGGAAGGTAACACAACAACGCGGGATCTATTTTAAGCTGTTGCGTTAACAACAGATGTTCTGCTTCAGAGATAATTAAGGACAGGTCGCTTCTGTATAGACTTGCAAGTTCGCGCTTGGCGGTATCCGTTGTAAAAAGTAGACTATCAAGGGGTTGTTTTGTCGTAAATGCCTTTTGACGGGCTTTTCTTAAAAAATGTAAATCTTCGGTATCTAAAATTCGTAAAGCATCTGGACAGTGTTCCGCCACACGCCATCCAAATTGTTCCTCAGTCATAAACCGATCAAAAAGAACAATAGTTGGGTTTAATGCTTTTATAAACACATCAAAACTGGACGCATTGAGTTCGATCGATTCCACCTTGACGCCAATAGACTCTAAGTCAAACGCCTTGTCAGATGTTTTGCAAGTGGTTGCAAAAGTGACATGATAGCCTTGCTCCAGAAATGCCGCTATAAGTTGAAGCATCCGCGTTCCAGCTGCCGAGGAAGTGGGTTCTGGATAAACAAATCCGATGACCAATAAACGCGATTCCATAGAGATGAAAAATTAATTAATTTCTGTTGTGTGGATATAATTCATGCGAGCCCGAGTCGCCCAGTCCACTACAGATTGAATTTGAGCAGGAGAAAGTTGCGCCCCAGAATGGGTCCAAGTATAGGACGCCAACGGCATGGAGGATTCTTCTATTTCTTCTATTAACTCCTCTAGTTTATGGGCTTTCTTTTGAATGGAGTAGCTTGCCCATTTCGAAACATTAAAATGTTTTTTACCTTCTTTAACATGTCCATTTAACCAATAGTTTACAGGGGTTATCGAATTGTACCACGGATAGATGGTGTGATTACTATGACAGTCAAAACAAGCCTGTTCCATTAGGTGTTTAACGTCCTTTGGCGCTTGGGTATCCACTAAAAACTGATCCACAGTATCAAAACCACTTTGATTTTTATGAGGTTGAAAAAATTGTGCTATTATAAATAGAATCACAGCTGCAACTATTATTTTTTTCTTAAGAGTCATGGATATTTTAGTAAATTAATTCTGGTATAAAGTTATTGAAATTTAGTCTAAACTCCATTATCTTAAGTTGCTGTATTTCTGGAACTAAAAAAGGAAACAAGATTTTTCATTGACTTACACAGATATTTGTTACATTGGAACTAAAATTAATTTCCTTAACCCCATCTAAATCAATACCATGACCTACAAAAACTTATTAAATGAACTTTCATACGTCAATCATAGTCGCGACAAAAGAACCTACTATGCAAAAATGGTCCTTGAAAATCCTGACTTGGTGCCCCTACTTTTACAGATTTTATTTGATGTAAATAAAGACATCGGATCTCGTGCAGGTTGGGTACTAGAAAGTGTTTGTAAAAAAAATATTTTTATTCTAAAGCCATATATCGATGACTTTACAACACAAATGCCGAAAGTCTATTTGGATTCTGCTGTACGAACAGTTGCAAAAATCTGTGAATGTCTCATTAAAAATCATATAGATAAAAAAGTCCCTGCTTTTAAGCAGTTTTTAAAACCGATCCATATAGAACGTATCATAACATTGAGCTTTGACTATCTAATAGGCGATCATAGAGTAGCGCCTAAAGTCTATGCCATGCAAAGCCTGTTCTGGCTAAGCGTTGAGTTTCCTTGGATTCTTCCCGAATTACAAACTATCTTGGAGCAAAATTACCCCAATGAATGTTCAGGCTACAAAGCACGAGCCAGGAAAATTTTAGATAAAATTAAATTAAAATCCGAGTAGACTTTTATCTAAAAATTATATATGAAAATCCACAAAAACTTAAAAACTAGACAGATTTCTTCGACTGAAAAGCCTTATCTTTGTAGCTTCAAAAAAATAAAATAATTATGTCTATATCCATGTTAAATGCAATTTCTCCTATTGACGGGCGCTACAGATCAAAAACTGATGCATTAGCAGGGTTTTTCTCTGAAGAATCTCTCATCAAATATCGTGTACTCGTAGAGATTGAGTATTTTATTGCACTTTGTGAACTTCCTTTGCCGCAATTAGAAGCGTTTGATTCCGCTCTTTTCGAAAATTTGAGAGCGATTTATAAGGAATTTTCTTCCAAAGATGCACAGGCTATTAAGGATATTGAAAGCATTACAAATCACGATGTGAAAGCAGTAGAGTATTTTATTAAAGATAAATTTGATGCCCTTCAAATTTCTGAATATAAAGAGTTTATTCACTTCGGACTAACATCTCAAGATATAAATAATACTGCCATTCCACTAAGTATTAAAGATGCTATTTCAGCGGTGTATATCCCAGAATACAACACTCTGATGGACTGCTTAAAAGGATTGGTCAATGAATGGGGTGAAATTCCGTTATTGGCAAGAACGCACGGACAGCCTGCCTCTCCCACGCGACTTGGTAAAGAGATTGAGGTTTTTGTGACGCGTTTAAACGCACAATTTGAGACCTTAAAATCGATTCCTAATGCGGCAAAATTTGGAGGTGCAACAGGAAATTTCAACGCACATAAAGTTGCCTATCCTACAATTGACTGGCAAGCATTTGCTTCTAGTTTTTTAAATGACAAACTCGGTCTATACCACTCTTTTCCAACCACTCAAATTGAACATTACGACCATATGGCTGGCTTATTTGATGCCTTAAAACGCATCAATACCATTGTGATCGATTTGGATCGTGATTTTTGGACGTATGTGTCTATGGATTATTTCAAACAAAAAATTAAAAAAGGGGAAGTCGGTAGTTCGGCAATGCCACATAAAGTTAACCCTATAGATTTTGAAAATAGTGAAGGAAATTTAGGAATTGCCAATGCGATTTTTGAACATTTATCGGCAAAACTACCGGTATCACGATTACAACGTGATTTAACAGATAGTACCGTATTAAGGAATGTGGGCGTACCGTTTGCGCATACCATCATCGCTTTTAAATCGACCTTAAAAGGGTTACAGAAATTACTTTTAAACGCGCCAAAAATTGCTCAAGATCTAGAAAATAACTGGGCGGTGGTTGCGGAAGCCATTCAAACAATTTTGAGACGTGAAGGGTTTCCAAATCCTTATGAAGCACTCAAAGGGTTAACGCGTACCAACGCAGCAATTACGCAACATTCTATTTCTAACTTTATAGACACCTTAGAGGTTAGTGATGCTATTAAAACTGAGTTGAAAGCGATTACACCTTCAAATTATACAGGGATATAATTCCTTATTATCCCATAAAAAAAGCCACGAAATTCGTGGCTTTTTTTATTATTATAACATATGGACTACAACAGGTATTCCATAAAATTATCAACATTAGCATTTTCAGTGTCAAACTGATCGATAATCGAATCGAGTTTCATTATTTTAGAAAGCTCCATATTATTTCCTAAAACTCTAACAACGGCAAAGCCATTTTTTGGAGAAAAACCAAAAACGATAAGTTCATCAATTTCAGCGTCTTCACCTATATATTTTATATATAGTTTTCCGTCTGAAGTATTTCCAACACGCATAAGATCATTATACATTTCTGCTTTTAAAATGGTTTTAATAGTGCTCATTTCAGATTTGAATTCTTCCTCTGATCCATCTTTCACACTATACGCAAGCATGTTGAGTTTATCAATTGAATCTACTGCTTCTTTTTGGTCCGCAGTAAGCTCAATTTTGTCAGGGTTTAGGAATGACATCGGAATATCTACAGACATAAAACCATCCGCTTCTTGATGTGCCACAAAATAACTTTGTAACGTCAAATTAGGTGTACATCCAAAAAACAAAACAAAACCAAAAAGTAGTGAATATTTAAAAAGCGTTTTCATTTATTCTTTTGAGGCTTTTTTAAGCTGTTCTCCTCCAGGAACATTCAGCTTGGATGTAAGTTTTGAAACTTCGCGTAAATCAATATCTCCAGTAAGTGATAAAAGAACGGTTTCAATAACTCGTTGTTTACCATTAATAGAAATGTTCTCATTTTTGGTGATATCACCTAATCCATTAACAAACATCAGAAGTTCTTTCACATGATTGTCATCTTTTCCTTCTAATACAAAAAAGTTAACCGTTTGATCGCCATCTTTGATACGCATCAGCTCCTCAAGCTTAGAATTTTTGATGTATTTTTCAACATCTTTTTTCATGGAATTTGAAACCCCTGTATCATCAGTTGTAAAGACAGTCAAATTATTGAGCATTTTTACTTGATTAATAAAATCGTCGGAATCAGAATCATTGGTCTGAATATCAATATTGGCCAACATCTTAAACATTTTTTGGTTGACAACTACAGACGTCACGTTTTCCATTTCTTCATATTTTTCAAAAATACTTTGTGCTGTCATGACTAGCGGAGCCATGAGCAAACTAAGAATTAATACATTTTTTTTCATTTTTTTTAATTTAAATTTTATTATTTAGTGTTAAATAGTCTGTTGGTTGAGGTATTAAATTCTTCTAAAAATACGACATTTTGTTGTCCTTTTTCAAAAGATGTTGAGATTATGTTTAACGCTTTAAAAGACGCTGTTCCTTTGTGTAATTGATTTGAAATTAGGTCAAAGGCTTTCAGAGTTTCATTGTAAGCAAATTGTTCTTCAGTAGATAGCTGCATATGATTTTCCCTTGAGGTAAGTGACATATAGGCACTAAACATAATCGCAATGACCACAGCAGATCCTAACCAACGGTACTGTGTTGGTTTGCTACGTGTCATTTGTAAAGGTCTTTGGTAGGAAAGTTGCTCATCGGATGAATAATACACGAAAATTGTGCGGTAAACTTCCAAGTGAGGCGCTACAGTTTCAGTTGTAAAATAGTGTTTTAACTGTGCTTCTTCTTGCAAAGTGGTCTGCCCTTCTTCGTACTTTTCTAAAAGACGTTCAATATTATTTAATTCCATAATTATGGGTCTGCGTTAATTTTTCTCGTATCGTTTTTCGTGCTCTAGACAAAGAAACTCTAATAGTTGCTTCTGTCATATCTAGTATTTTTGCAATTTCATGAAACTCAAAATGTTCTATATCTCTGAGTTGTAATATTAATTTTTGTTTTGTAGGCAAAGCCTCCATATGGGTTTCTACCCAGCGAAGACTATCATTAACCTCAATTGATTTTTGTAAGGATTGAGAATGGTCTTCATAATTATTGTGTACTATTTTTAAATTCTGTGCTTGTTTTGATTTTAACCGATCTAAGCACCAATTTTTTGTGACAGTCATCGCAAAAGCTTCCGGGCTATTATAGTCCTTAAATTTTTGCCGTAACCTCCATAATTTCAAAAGAACTTCTTGAGTCGCATCTTCGGCTTCCTCAACAGAAACTAATAACCGTTTTGCTACTCTATAAATCTTATCCTTAAAAGGATTGATTAGTATTAAATATTCTTTGTCGTTCATTGTCGATTGGGAAGTTATAAATTTAAGACGACCCATATATTATTTTGTTACAAGCTTATGGTATAATTTTTGAGTTATAAAAAAAAGTTTAATTTAGTACTTCATATTCCAAATCTATAAAAATTATATAAAAACACCGCTTTAAAATTTTTTATTAACTGCGACGTTTAAAACTTAGCTCAAATAAATATACTCACGTTATGAACTCAATTTTTAAATTTATACTTTTTACACTTGCTTTTAGCCTCACGTTTAGTTGCTTTAAAGACAATGACGATTCTGCTATACAAAGCTCAGAAATTAATGATTTTGTTTGGAAAGGTATGAATTTTGTATACCTCTATAAAGACAACATTCCCAACTTAGCAAATGATCGGTTTACTTCAGATAGTGACTATCGAAATTTTCTAAACGGCTTTGATAGCCCTGAAAATTTATTTGAAAGTTTAATTTATGAGCGTGCGCTTGTGGATCGTTTTAGTTGGATTACAAGTAATTATATTGAACTTGAACAGCAGTTTAGTGGAGTCAGCAAAACATCTGGTGCTGAATTTAATTTTTATTATGCACCTGGAAGTACAACCAATGTGTTTGGCGTTGTACGTTTGGTACAACCCAGTAGCAGCGCCAGTTCAACATCTTTGACTCGAGGTCAAATTTTTAATAAAATTGATGGTATATCTTTAACAGAAAATAATCTTCGTTCACTTTTAAACCCGGAGACCTACACGGTTCATTTAGCTACCTATGATACTAACGGCACCACAGCACCCGAAGACGACAGTATTACAGATAACACAGAAACCATCACACTGACAAAAACCGTTTTTTCAGAAAACCCAATTTTTATAACAGACGTAATTACACTAAACACTATGAAAGTTGGATATTTGATGTATAACGGATTTGTAGCGAATTATGATGCTGAACTAAATGCTGTATTTGGAGATTTTAAAGCCCAAAATATTGAGCATTTAATTCTAGACTTGCGTTATAACCCCGGAGGGAGTGTGAATACTGCCGCCATTTTGGGAAGTATGATTACTGGGATATCCAATGAAGTATTCGCTAGATTATTGTATAATAGTGATTTAGAAAGCAATAATAAAAATTTCAATTTCACAACGACGCTGTCTAGTGGAACTGCCATTAATTCTGTAGACCTTACTAAAATTCATGTGATCACCACAAACGGTTCGGCCTCTGCGAGCGAAATGGTTATTAACAGCTTAAGACCATACATCGAGGTGGTACAAATTGGCACCAATACAAATGGTAAAGCGCAAGCATCGATAACGATTTATGACTCCCCAGATTTTCAAAGACAAGGCGCAAACCCAAACCATTTATATGCACTCCAACCTTTGGTTGCTGCAACAGTCAACAAAGACAACCTAGGGGTGCCTTTTAATGGATTGACTCCAGATATTGAAGTGCGTGAAAATGTGACAAATTTTGGAGTTTTAGGCGATGTCAACGAACCCTTACTAGCAGCCGCTCTCGCCGCTATTCAATCTGGAAGGTTTACTTCTGATGTACAAGGTTTCACTCCAATCATGGATTCAAATTCCTTTAAACCACATTCCAAAGAGATGTATTTGGATTAGGGTTATTTATTAAAGTGTAAGTCTAAAACCTACTCTAGCATTTCGCCCTTTGGTTGCATATCCTGGAACATCTTCGTAAGCTTCGTTTAAGAGGTTATCAAGCCCCGCAAAAAACGTAATCTTGCCTTTTAGGGCTGTATGGCTTAGATATAAATTAACTAGGCTAAAACTATCCAAAAGTGGGACAAAACTATTTTCAAACCTTTGGTGTGTATATTGGTAAGATACCGATGCAAAGCTCGCTTTTGAAATTTCATAACCCACTTGAAAATTCACTTTATGCTTAGGAATTCTACGTGCTAAACTTTCTTTATACTCGACAAAAGTATAGTTGGTTTGAATGGATATTTTGTCCACTAAATTGACGTCTAGTTCTAGTTCAACTCCTCTGGCATGTAGTACATCGGAGGCATTTAGATAGCCGCCATCAATCCATAATACCGTATTATTTTCTTCTCTATTAAAAAACAATCCGCTCATTCTAAAATCAGAATTTAGTTTAAACTCAACACCGGCTTCTAACGTTAAATTCTCTTCAGGATCAAGATTAGCATTAGCGCCAAAATCGCCATACAGATGCGAAAGGGTTGGTGTTATATAAGACGTACTATAAGAAGCAAAAAACTTTGTATATCCTTTCGCATCAGATTGAATCGTATAGGATGGATTTAAGTTGTACACAACATTAGAACCATATGCGTTATGATTATTTATACGAAGCCCAGCATTAATATTTAAACCAAAATCGGAAATAAATACGAAATTTGCATAGGGATCTGTGATTAGAAAAGTTTCGTCACTAGAAAACGTAGCGTTATTTTCAATAATATTAAGTCCAATTATTGTGTGAAATTTAGCGTTAAAAATATATTTATTATACACGTCTAATACAGCATTTTTAGATTTGAACGTGGAAGGAAAACTTGATACAAATTCGCGGTCATACTCACTAAACGCTGCATTCAAATTAAGGCTTCCGTTTGTGTATTTGAACTCTGATGTTAAGCCTACACGAGATTGTGTACTATTAAATTCATCTGAAGTATCTGCCAAATTAAAATTAGAATCATAGCCATCAATATCCGATTTCGTATCTGAATAATTTCCATAAATATGTAGAGAAAAAGCGTTGCTGAAATTATAACCAAAGCCAGTGTTTACGGCGTATTTTGAAAATGCATCTTTTTCATTCGCTTCAGTAATTACAGCTGAGAGACCATCGGTAGACTGATTACTAAAACCAGCGCTGTAGGTGAATTTTTTTAAGGTTCCACTAAAGGCTACATTAGAATTAATATCAGCAATATCATCACTTTGATCTGTTGCGATTTGATTTGTTCCTAAGCTCGTTGAAAAAATAGTACTCATTTTTTTGGAATCTGCAGATTTGCTCGTAATATTAATCACGGCGGATGCCGCACCACTACCGTACAATGTACTGGAGGCCCCTTTTATAATTTCAATAGATTCTATTTGATTTAAGTCAAGTAGTCGAAAATCATATTCCCCAGAAATAAGAGAGGGATCACTAACTTGAACCCCATCAATTAAAACTAAGACTTGACGGCTACGTCCGCCTCGAACATAAATACCTAAATTTTGTCCGGCATTACTTCTGCTCCCATTAATTTCAATACCACTTTTAGCACTAATTAGCTCTGAAATCGTACGGCCTTGGTTATTTTGAATTTCTTTTTGAGAAATTTTGATCACTGTTTTACCAGAATTTTCACGCTTTAGTTCAAAGCGAGAATCCGAAACCACAACTTCTTCTAAGGATTCTTCAGAAACAGTTTGAGAAATAATTTGGGTGTGCACACATAAACAGAGTGCAATTACTAGGGAGGACTTGTAGGTCATTTAAATTTAATTACTCGAGATACTAAGGCATACTTTAGCGTATGAAAACTTCTATCCCGAAAGTTTAACATTGATTTTTGAATGTGGCAGGTCTCCTGGCTTACGTCTTTTGAATAGTCTTCCCAGAATTTTATTTTCCAGTGACAAGAATTGTATCAGAAGCATTTTGCAAAGCAAAACTAAGTATACAGTTGCGGGAACAGCTCTGGATTTTAACCAGATTCCCTTTTAATTGAATATCAATACTAGTAGATATACAAACCAAAATTCGCATCAAATGTAAAAAATAATAATACATGTAGATGAAATTAATTGAAATATTATTATTTTTGTAAAAACTAGTTCCTATGTCAAATACCTACTTCTCTAAAAAACAACTCTTTATTATAGCATTTATGTTAATTGCTGTTTTATGTAGAGTGTTACCACACCTTCCAAATTTTTCGCCTATTACTGCAATAGCCCTTTTTGGAGGTCTTTATTTTTCAAATAAAACTATGGCATATTTAGTTCCGCTATTTATCATGGCATTATCAGATTTGTTTTTAGGATTTCATTCCATTTCAATCGTTGTGTATGCTGCTTTTTTTGTGGTGAGTTTTATTGGAACTCAAACCAACAAACCTAGTGTTTTTACTATTCTCTTAAGCAGTATAAGTTTTTTCATCATTACAAATTTTGGAGTATGGCTTATTGGGTATCCTAAGACGTGGACTGGTTTAGTAGAATGCTATACACTAGCTATTCCGTTTTTTAGAAATTCCCTTTTAGGCGATTTCTTTTATTCTGGAGTAATGATTCTTGGGTTTAATTTTGTTCAGAAAAAATATCTTAATTTAGCTTAAGACATTTTACTTTTTATATTTCTTTTAACCAAACGCCTTTATTAAAGGTTTAACTTTTCTATTATGGAATTTATCATTCTAGCTTGTATCGTAATTGGCTTTGTTGTGTTAGCTATGTATCTAAAACGTCCTAATACAGAAATACAACAGCAGTTAGAGCAACAATTAGAGTTGCAAATAGAACAGAAAGACGCTCGAATTTCACAGTTAGAAAAAGAGGGGATTGAAAAGGATACAACTCTTTCCAATGTCAACAAACAGTTAGACATTGCTTCTGCAAAAACAGAGGCCTTCGAACAACTAAAGATAGAAAAAGCAAAATTAGAAGAAGGTCTAAAACGCTTAGAAATTGAGCGAAATAACTTAAAAGGGGAAACGATTTCATTACAAAAAGCTGAAGAAGGCAGACAATTGGAGTCTAATAAAAACATTGCTGCTGCGGTAACACTACAACAATCTTTAGAAAAGGAGAAAGCCCGTTTGAACGATGAGCGCGTTAAAGAAAAAGAAGATTTTTTAGAAAAAATGAAACACAAATGGTCTGAACATGAAAAAGATGTAGAAAATCATATCCAACAAATTTGTAGAAATAATATAATTACATACATCAGTCAAGAGGATTTTCCGCATCCCAGAAATAAACCTGATAATTCGATTGAAATTATGGATCAGTTGGTGGTGTTTGATGCTAAAAGTCCTGCAAATGATGATTTGACAAATTTTCCGAAATACATCAAACTACAAACTGAAAGTTTGAAAAAATACGCCAAACATGATAATGTAAAAAATGATTTATTTTTAGTCATTCCTTCTAATACTTTGGATGTTATTGATCAGTTTCACTATAATATTGGCGATTATAACGTCTATATTATTACCAAAGATGCGCTTGAACCTATTATTTTAAGTTTAAAGAAAATAGAAGAGTATGAATTTGCAGATAAATTAAGCCCTGAAGATCGCGATAATGTCTGTAGAATTATTGGTAAATTTGCACACACTACGAAAAGACGGATTCAAATTGATGAATTTTTTGCACGGGAATTTTTAGATACATTGAGCAAAGCAGGTACTCAGCTTCCAAGAGATATTCTAGAAAATGTGATCAAGTTTGAAAATGCTGAAAAGCTAAATCCTCCAATGGAAAAGCGTAATAAACAGATTCTAACTAAAGACTTAAAAGAACAAGTCGATAAGCTCGAAAATGAAATGCAACTACGAGAAATTCCTAAAATTGAAACTAAAATTGATTTCGACAGCTAAACTGTAATTTTCTCCTAAAATGAACGGGCCAAATTAAACCCAAAATATACATCGCTATCACCCCAATCGCCTGTACTGGTGCCAAACACACCATTGGTGTTCATAGATTGAGAATTGGTGAAATGCAATTGAAACACATGTCCGCCAGTCTCTAGGTCCACTCCAATAGAAAATGGATTGGTGTAAAGAGACCCCTCTGCTCTATTGAGGTGAACGCCATATTCCATATTCAAAGACCAGCGTTTACCTAGCTTGTAACGCCCACCAAATCCTACGCCATATTGCGAATTGTCTTGAAGGTCATTGGTAACATAGTTATCATGAAAAAATGTAGGGGAAACAATCAGCGATAATTCAGAATTGATTTTTCGAGAAATCAAGAGTTGCGCCACATAACTTAAGCGGTGCTTAAACTCCAATTTAGGCAAGTTATCTGTACTCAAAGCAGTATTGGCTAAAACAGATGTATAACCAGCAACAGTAAAGGGCATTTTACCGACCTGTTGTCTTAAAATTCTAAACTTCGTGCCTACCTCATATATTTTTTGATTGGAGCTTCTGGAGGCGCTAATATTTAGGTTATCAGAAATGCCATACACAAAATTCAAATGGGTCACCGCTTCATCCAAACCAAAAAGGTTTTTAAAGCCATTTTTAACTGTTCCAAAACGATGCGACACAATAAAGTTAAATCCGCCTTTGGCTACTAACTTGGTAGATTCAAAATTGATCACTTTTAAGCCTTTAAATACGGCTGATGCATATACAGGGGTTTCAAGATCTGTATCAATTTCACTCAATAAGTCGTTTTGAGCAAAAAGAAATACACTAAAAAATAAAAACAGAGTGGTAAAAAATTTTTTCATTTTATAAAGTTATAAAAAAAAACCATTAGAAATTGATCTAATGGTTTTTTTAATTATGAAATCGTTTAATGCTAAAAGCGTTGTTATTGTTTGATAATACGCTTTGTTTGAGAGAAATTAGACGTACTGATGTTCATGATATAAACACCTGAATTCCATGCTGAAGTATTAATTTTCGAATTGAACTGATCCAATTCTGTTTGCAAAACAAGAGAGCCTAATACATTATACACAGCAACCCTTGCTTTTTGTATGCTAGAAGGAAATTCTACATTCAATTCTTTAAACGTTGGATTAGGATACACCTTAAATTCTGGAACTGTGGCAATAACTTCAGTGCCAAGAGTTGACGATGCTCCTCCTTTGTTAGAATGTTGGACTAAGGTAAGACTACTGCCCATTGCCCAAAGCATAGGAAGGGCTGTATTATTGGTGGTTGGAAAATCATAATCATTAGTATCATTTGTGTCCCTATCTCTAGTGGCTATAATTGTACGTACACCACTCGCAGTAGTAGTATTGCTATCTAAAAACCAATCTTGAGAACTATCTGGATTTGGAGCATTAAATCCTCCAGTAAAATTACGATCTGAAAGTGTACCTGGATTTCCGTGATAAATAATCACATCATCGCCACTAGAGCCCATAAAATTTCCAGAATTTACATTCAAACCAACCGCTAACCATTTGTCATCTGGCCCCACCATTGTCATAGTGACTTTATTAGTTGTACCATTCACATCAAACTTAACAGTGAATCCAGTTCCAGTACCAAGTGGTACAACTCCTGTAGAAACATTTTGCGCAAATCCGTAAGACGTGAACAAAAACGTAAGAATAAAAGTAATTTTTTTCATAGTATTGGTATTTAGAATTATTTTTTTAAAATAGTGTTTAATGTTTTGTCGTTATGCATTTTTGCAAAATCTAAAGGCGATTGACCGCCATCATTTTTCATAAACGCACTTGCATTGGCATCCATGAGAAGCGAGACAAGTTCTTGATTATTAAATAGTACTGCATAGTGCAAAGCGGTGGCTCCATTGGCATCAGTGAGGTTGGGGTCTGCTCCCGCGCCTATCAAAGCCTTTGTAATTTCTATATGCCCTTTGACCACTGCAGCCATTAGAGGTGTACCATCTTTACTATTACCATTGATGTTATCTACTTTTTGAATCAAGTACTTGGCAACTTCTAGATTATTATAATAGGCTGCTAGAGTTAGCGGCGAACTTTCTCTGTCGTTTAATGCATCAACAGATTTTGGATTGGTTGTAAAAAACAGTTTCATTTCTTCTACAGTTCCCGTTCGAGCACAGTCAAAAACATCCGATTGTGCGAATGAAAAGTTTAACGCTAAAATGAGTACTAGACACTTCATTGGTTATTTTTTAATAGTACACTGATCCAATTTAATTTCTTCTAGTAAATCATCAAATCCGATACAACGGCCTTTGACAGTTACAGAATCATTGACTTTCAAATCACTATTTAAAGTCTCAAATTGACCATAAACTTTGTTATCAATGGTCAAACTTTGGGAATCTATTGCGGTTACTAATCCTGAAACTAACAGGGTTTGATCCAAATATTTCTGTTCAGCTTGTGCGGAATTCTGAATAAATTCTTCATGTATATAGTCGGCTTTTACTGCAAAACTTACAGCTTCCTCACTAATAGACCTATGATTGGGGTACATATAGGAATAAGCAATAATAGATCCTAGAATTAATATGAAAATAACTATTAATTTGTTTTGCATAATTCCTTAAATAATTAGTCTAAAATAAAGATTTTTATTGAATTATAATCTTTTAGATGAAAAAAGAATTAAATTTGGTTATACTTTAACACTCAATTTTTATGAAATTTACACGATTTATTTTTGCCTTCGCCATTGGAATTCTACTATTGTCTTGTACCAACACGAGCGAAAGTGACCTGATTGAACAAATTGAGCCAGAAGATGTTATTACATATACAGAACACATCAAACCGATATATGACAACAACTGTATAAATTGCCATTCCAACCCTGCAATTAACGGCGCTAGTATGCCATTTACAACGCTTAGCGAACTTCGGAACTCCATTGAAAATACCGATCATATAGACAGAATCAACCGCCAACCTGGTGAGGGTGGTTTTATGCCCTTAGGTGGAACGCGCTTACCTCAAGTGTCTATTGATCTTATTGTGCAATGGCAAACGGAAGGCTTTGCTGAATAACGTTATATATTTATGATGAAAAATATTTATCTCCTATTTTTATGTATTTCTTTTACTGGAATATCTCAGGAAAAATACCTTACCAAATCGGGTGTACTTAACTTTGAAGCCAGTGTTGAAGCCTTTGAAGAAATCAAAGCCTCCAACTCAAATGTTACAGCAATTTTTAATGCCGCAAATGGACAAATTGCAGCACTCGCCCTCGTCAAAGGGTTTCGATTTAAAAATGCGCTTATGGAAGAGCATTTTAATGAAAATTATGCCGAATCTGACCTGTACCCAAAAGCAATTTTTAAAGGCGAATTGGTAGGTTTTTCTTTAGATAGCCTTCAAACAAGCTATACTATCAACGGAACATTGAATTTTCATGGAATTACTAAACCTCTTGAAAATGTGTCTGTAGACATCACATCTTCCGAAAATGGGTTTAACTTCAAAGGAGTTTTTGAAATTGCGCCCAATAATTTTGATATCGAAATTCCAAAAATTGTGAGTTCAAAAATTGCCGATAATGTCGGAGTTGTTTTCGAGTTTGAATTGACAGAAAAATAAGCATTAAAAAAGCCGCTAAATGCGGCTTTTTAATTTTATGGTTACTACTTAATTTATTCTATTTTTTTATAAACTTACCTACCATTTCTGTATTGGCAGCTTTCACTTTTATAAAGTAGAGTCCTTTTGAAAGACCTGAAACCTGAATTCTATTTGATGGGTTAAGAGTGCTTGTCATCACTTTCTTTCCACTAATGTCATAAATTTCATAAGCGCTTATCACGGCATTATTCTGAAATGCAATTGTCAATTCGTCCTGAACAGGGTTAGGATATAATGCTAAGTTTAAACCTGCTATTTGATCAACGTTTAAGTTTGAAGCTGGTCTCACCAAAACACTATAATCATCTGCACGTTGTGTAAAACGAGAACCGCTACACACTTTTGGGGATTGACTCGCAGATGAAATCACTCTTAGGGTAAATACTGTATTTAAATTTACAGCTGTTGGAGCAGTTATACTTACGGATGCAGTATTAAAACCTGGAGTATCTATTGGGGTGTTTTCTGATAACACCAGCTCATTTACACTATTAGTATTCGATGTATCAAAAGTACCGCTATCATCCCAATCAATCCATGCTTCCACATAATGCGCTTTTGATGACACTGACGTGTATTCTACTTCCAAGTCATAAGAAGTTCCACTATTAAGTATTGTACTCTTACTACACCTGAAATCTTGAACTGGATTGTTTGGCGTGTTTGTATTGGTTTGATTCTCTAAAGTATTAAATGTAACCTTAGTCACACCAGCCCCACTATTTATGGGTGTTCTATCATTTGTAGGAGTACAAACATTAGTTAAGGATGAGACAATAGTTAAACCATCTTGTTTAGTTAGACTTGATGTTCCCATTGAGTTTGTTATTTCAAATGTTACATCATAAGTGCCAGCATTCGGAAATGTAATTTTTGGATTTTGAAGGGTTGATGTTAGCGGCGTATTTTGTCCATCATCAAAAGTCCACGCAAAAGTGTAGCCATCATAGCCCTCGTTTGTATAACTATTTGGGGTATTCGTTGATAGATCTGTAAATGTTGTGACGTCTCCTAAACATATTATTGATGGTGAATTAAAATCAACAACGGCAGCGGCTACTGGCACCAAAGCAGGCCCTTCAAAATAGGATTTTCTACTTCCTCTACCTGCTGTTAAAGCATTAGTAGCTACATTTCTTTGACCTCCAGTAAACTCAGATGAACAGCCCGAGTAATCCATATAATTGAACATATGATCTTTATGAGTTCCAGAGTTTCTAGCATACCCCGTCTCTGGATTAATGACTTGATTAAATGCTAAATCACAATTATTTAAACTAGATGTGCCACAATCCCAATAAATAGAAGGCGTTATTTCGATTGTTCTAATGTGTTCTGGTGTATCTGGAATCCCATCATCGCCACATCTACTATTATCTGGATCATCGCCATAAAAAGTATGTAGAAGGTTCAATGCATGTCCCATTTCATGTGCCCAAGTAGAAGATGATTCCTGTAAATATGTACAAATTAGAACCACTGAACCATCATAAGATTGTCCATGTTCAGAAGCGTAATAGGCATAGCCAGCAATATAGCTTCCATCATTAACATAACAGTTTGAATTATCAATTTCATCAATAATCCAAACATTATAATAACTATAGGGATCCCAAACACTATAGGCCTTAAGTTCTGTGTCAGAAATACCTGAATTTTCTCTAAGGTTAACGCCGTTATTTACATACGCATCATCAGTGCTCAAATCTACACGATCAATACCATTGGTCATATTTCCGTTTGGGTCTTG
>Ga0209198_1000782_pt1 | contig 26601 bp, 32 predicted proteins | sample COGITO_mtgs_1105_2_FD_184804 | JGI IMG/M metagenome (GOLD analysis project Ga0209198, IMG submission 184804) | Pelagic marine microbial communities from North Sea - COGITO_mtgs_110519 (SPAdes) (version 2) | ecosystem: Environmental > Aquatic > Marine > Epipelagic ...
AAACAATCCCCTAGTCTGCAAGCAACAAAAGCATCATTTTTGCTTGGGATAAAATCTGATTTGGGTAATTGATATAAATTTAAAATTTCTTCGCGATAATCAACCAACAATCTTTTGTGTTGAAAATAACCATTCAAAAGATAACCTTTATTGGGAGTTGAGTTTTCTAGATGCTCAAAATAATTCTTGTCGGTTAGTTCTATAAAATTGTTAAATTTATGACCCGATAAAGAATTAATTTTAAACACAGATCCAAGGTCAGTTTCGATTTTATCATTCGTACTGCTAGATGTTTGGTATATACCTGAATTTCTAGTTACTGAAATTTTGAGGACATCTAATTGTAAGCTTGTTTTTTTTGCCAGTATATATGAAGCTGCATATTGTATTAACTTATTACCGAGCCGGCCTTTGTAACTTAATGTAATCACAAATTATTCTCCAAATTTGTACCCGAAATACTCAATGTCCTTTGCGTATTTTGTTGCAACGATTTCTCTTGTTTCGTCATCGTAGTATTCGGTGTAGTGTTTGTGGGACGAAACCGAGTAACCGGTTATAATTTTTACCAAAATTATCAACTTTCTGAACCGCTGTATATTTTCCGCTCGTAAATTCACATTTATGCGGTGCGTATACTATATATTTTTTCATAAATTTAGAAATTGTTTAAGGCTATCAATATCCACTTTAGTGACTTGAATGTTCGAGTCATATGTAAAAGGAATCAAATTATAATCATATATTTCCTCGAAATAACGAGTATATAAATTACTATAATTTTTAACAAAAACTGAATTTGCATGAATGGGGGATTGAGTTCCACCTGTAAATTCGCATACAATAGGATTGTTTTGTGGATCGAGATACAAAATGTTTGACATTGCGCCACCATGCGGACCCACCACCATTTTAGCTTCATTGAATAATTTAGATTGTTCACTTAATGTCATGCGCTTGTTGTTTTTGTATCCATCGAACAATGTAAATATTAAATTGTTATTGTCACAATATTGTTTCAATAATTTTATTATCTCTAACTCGTTATCATCTTGAATTTTTCTACGTATCTGCAAATTTGAATCGGAATAATTTCTAGTAGCGTATATTAATCTATTTTTTATATTTGTAGTAGATTTGCAATTGACTGAATGATTCACATATTCATTTATAAAATTTACAAGTTTTTTGCGATGTCTGGTGCCTGGGTTTGAGTTGATGCAACATACAGCTTGTGAATTAAAAGAAACGGTTTCGTTTGGGTTCAAAAATATAGTTTTATTTAAATGTATGTTATGATGTTTGAGTTGGTCGATAAGAAGTTTTGATCCAAGAGTATAGATAACATCTGCATCTGAAGTTTTATCGTGATATAAAATAGTTGGTATATTGTCTATCAAGCTATGACAATAATTTGAGGCGAAAGCATTTTGCAAAAGCAAAACTTTATTATATGCCGTGGCATTAGGTATTGTTTGTGTTGTAATCTCGTTTAATTTTATAGAAATAGGAACTCTTATTTTTTTTGTTTCATCTTGAGGGGCGCCAAGCGATTCCAACTGTCTTCCTTTAATGGTTACACCTTGTCGGTCAGGTTGCAATAAATTCCAATTTTCCATCAAATGTTTGTCGCGGAAATATTGTTTTTTTTGATTTTCGTACACCTGCAAGTAATCCAAATCTGCTTTAAGTTTACTATGTATTTTCATAATTTTATTCTTCCATGTTCAATAATTTCTCTACAAATGCTCTATCTCTTGATTCCCCAAAAATATAAATCACAATGCTCGTTATCGTATTCAAACATATATCTTGAGAAATTTTTCTCCATATCAACGACGGAAGCGATATCAAACGTATTGATGTTTCGATAATACTCGTTATCCCAGTCTTGCCTGGTGACATTTGGCATTGATATCCAATCACTGACTGTATTTCCTTGGGCTGTGACTCCAGCTTTTATATCAATTGAATCTTGAGTTGTCGTACCATGAACAGGCCTGCCAGTAGAGGCGCAACTCCATACAAAAAATCCGCCGGATTTTAGCATTCTAATAGCATTGATTATGCTTTCTTTGTAATACGGATTGTGCTCCCAGCATTCACAAGATACGATCACATCAAACGCCCCGTCAGGAGCATCATACTTATTAGCAGGACAAACTACATCAACCCCCGGTCCAGGCCCTAGGTCCAGCCCAGTGTAATCGCAAGACTCAAAAAAGTCTTTTTCAGAACCGTTTACTTTAAAGGATCCAATGCTGAGAACTTTTTTGTTTTTAAAGTTTTGTGGAAACTGATTTTTTGTTTTGTTTAAAAAATTTTTAACTTGTTTGTGCATAGTGGGTGGTTTGATTTATATTGTTTAAGAGTTGGATTAAATGGTCTGTGTTTATGTGAATATAAGAGTCGTTTGAATTTTCAATATAGTAGAACAGGTGACCTAATTGATAGTTGAAATCCACGCTTAGTTGAACCCAAAGCCCGAGATCATCATTTGTTCTTAATCTGTGGTCGTTATCATTTGTCGAGATGATTTTAGAAATTTCGCTCTCACATTGAGTGAACTCAATAATATTGAGCGGAGGAGAGTTTTTATCTGTGAATCGTTTTGACCAAATACAGTTTATAAGCGCGCTTCCTCTTGGCCCTACAATCGTATGAGCGTTCTCAAAAAACAATTTCTGATCAGGCATGCTCATGTAAGATCCATCGTCCAGTAAAGGATTGAATACTTTGAAATTTAAATCTAGCCCAGTATTTTTAATATAATCTTGAATTGTTTTTAATATTAAATCTATCTGCTCTATAGTCTGTCGTTTTCCGTTTGCCGAGCTTGGGTTATCGAATCTGGGGCAAAATATTAAATCATTAACCTTTGAATCTTTAGGAGTTTGCCGCCTAATTCTTTTGATTAAATCCACTGCACCGCCAACCAGCCTATGTGGATACGCATCTATTGAGTATATCTTTACATCACCTTTCAATTTTAAATTCGTGCTGTAATACTCGATCTTGTTTCGCCAAAAATCAGAATCTAAAGCAAGTAAAATAGATCCAATAGGACTGCGCCGTGGCACTAAGAATTTAAATGATGTATCTTTATGCAAATGACGAATATACTCGAAGGCTGGCAAAATATCGAGCAAACAATGGCCATGATGATTCATCCACCAACTCATGATTAAAATATAGTCACCTTCCATTTTAGTGAGGTTATTACTGATTGGTTGGCTGATTCTCTCAAAATTACAAATATCTATTTTTAATGATTCCGTATATATTTTGTGTGTTGACTGGTGGCTAAAATTAAAATCAAATTCAATCTGCGCCGATTTGACTGTGTGGATTATGGGAGGATTGAATGTTGATTCTGTGGGGTTTCCGCGCGCTAGTAGTGAGTTGTAAGACTCACACCGCCCGCAATGTATAGGGTTACTTTTCATTATGATAGAACTTATAATCAAATAGATCTATGACTTCCTGATTGTTACTTCTTACTAATTCTATTGATTGTTCGTTGTAATATCTTTGATAATCCCTTTTAAGTCTACCTGTACCGTGATCTATTTTGCTGAGATTAGAATTACTAAAACCTAATTCATTAGAGACATGATCCCAATCAGAATCCAATCGCTCGGTACTCATGATGTAATCCATATTATCTAAATCTCTATACCTCAATCCATTCCCGGGCTGAGTTATCCAATCATTGAACTTTTGGGTTTTTCCAGTAACCATTATCCAGTGATAATACCATGATACTTGTCTATCCCACGGGTTTCTTACAATAGTAAACTTAAAATAATCCTCCGGACGGAAGTCAACATCCGATCTTTTTATCAACTCATTAAATGAGAGGTGGCTTGGCAGATTCCTGTGTGCAAACTCGGTTTGACTTGGAACTAATCCGCGTAAAGATTTAATTACGGAAGTCCCTCCGGTTTTTCCTTGATGAACGAATATGAATTTATAATGATGACAAATCATTTACAATACCTCTCCCATAATCTTCTGTCCCAATATGTATGATCTAAAAATTTTTGTTTTGTTTGTTCGTCTAAATCTTCTAGCGTTATTTTGTTTGCGATTTTGGTGCTGTTGAGAAAGGGGTTGTCTAGATCAATTTGAGCGATAGGAATATCGAAGCATTCATCGATCACATGTTTTAATGCTGAATCTGTCTCACCAATATCTGTGATTAAAAAATTATTAGAATCTAAAAAATTACAAGCAACTTGCAGCCAATATTTATTTAAGGACGTATCGGGGCGAGCTGAAGTTAAGACACGAATAAGCCAAGAATCTTCAAGAGATGAAGATTTTATATAGTCCAAAAAAGATTCTTCCTTTATGGAATTATGAGAAGGTTCGTGAGATGAAGCGGCGCTAGTTAAGTAATAATACAAAGATTGCTGTCGAGCAAAACAATCCCTAAATATAGTAAAATTAAAAGGTTCGCTTTTGCATAAGTCGATAATCTTATAAGCTAAAAAACATCCTTCTCTCATATCTGAAAATTCTATAGGTTCCACAGCGATAGACAGAACCTCCAATTGTTGATTTTTTAAATAAGTAAAAAAGGTGCCAATTTTACAAGAGCTAGCTCTTTGAGCGATTTGCTTCATGTTTGGGTCGGTCTCCCAATAATTAGTAAAAAAATGACAAAAAATAGTTAAATTTGAATTTTGCGTTTGAACAGTCAACCTTCTTACTCTTAAGTCGCTACTGTTTTTTTTACACCTAATAAAATATTTGGTTAAAACTTGAATTATGTAACTTCCTGCATTTTTAGGTATGTGCAGCAATACTGGTATTTTATTATACATTAAAAATTTATATCTTCTGGTGTAAAATTATTGTTTTTCTATATTTAGTTAATATATCTTGTTCTCTTATTGGTGCGTCTGAGCCTAGTGAAATATTTGTTATAATGTCAGTATCTATTACACATTTATATTCTTTTTTGTTGGATTTAGAGGATTGAGTATAGTAATAAATTGCAATATCATAATTAATGAAGAAATCATGATTTCCTTCTTTTACTCGGCGAACGATTTCAGATTTCACTCCAGATAGTAAATTTTTAAGTTTTTCGCAGTTTTTATAAATAGCCACCCCGTTTAAATGGCCTTTCCATTCTGCATCCTCAGGTATTTTCGCATTCCCTTTGTATTGACTGCCTGCGATCAGAAAATCGTTTTTGACGCAATATTTGTATAGTTCGTCAAACCAAAAGTACTTGACTGGCCTAGTGTCAGTTTCTAGCAACAAATAATTCTCGTAATCTTTATCTGCTAAGTAATTCATGGCGCCAAAGAATAAATTATTTGGTCCAGCAGACAATCCAAGTTTTGGTTCGCCCGCTTCTTCAAATAACTTCAGGGAATGCTTGCTTCTAACGTAAATATTTTCTTCATCCGATAAATGAAGAGAATGGATTGTTATTTTGTTTATGTTTTTATCAGATTCAAAATCTAAAAGCCGCGCATAATGTTCCTCGTCGCCCTGGTCAACTATGATAAAAAGATCAAAAGAGTAAGTTTTGGAAGATTTGCGCGAAATATATCGACTGATAGACTTCTCGAGCTCTCCAGAGTCGAACTCAGCTTTAGTGCATGCATAAACAATAGATAATGCCTTAGTGTAATTAATTCCCATGCTTAATAGTACACACTTAGACTAAGATTTTATATCATTATTAATGCAATTTTATTTATTTATTGTTTTTGTAGGTTTTCTTTTAAAGTTCCAGAATAGTTTTATAAATATGCTTGGTATTTTTAGGTTAAATCCTGTTGTATTTTTTACTATTGAATTTTCTGCGTAAAGCCTTCGCGTGAGAATTCTCTTCCACCATGAAACATTTTCAAATGAACAATTAATTATTTTAATGTTTTTTGTTTTGGGTATGTCTTCTTTGTTGTAAGTTCCCCAATTACCCATGTCAACAAATGCACCGTCCCATATTTTGTTGAAATTATTAACAAATACACTATTAATAATAGTAACATCGTTAACCATGCATTTTATAGTAAAGTGATGCTTTGTGTTGTTAGCGATAAATTTGCAATCATCAAATAATATTCTTCCGCCCCGAACTATATCAACACAGTCTTCGTAGCCGCCAATAATCGTACATTTTCTAACCGTAACATCGTGGCAATAAGATAGCTTTAATCCTTCGGCTACTCCATTTGCATCTATAACGCAGTTTTCTATTAGTATCGACTCCTCCTTCCATCCTGGCCTCCAGGCAAAGCCTAATGCGCTAGCATCTCTTTTTCCGGAAGGTTGGCCGGCATCTGGCACGCTATTATCTGGATTACCCACAAAGCAGGAATCTTTAACTATTTTACTGTAATTATCCATAAAATTAAGGGTATCGAAGCTCCCGCCCAAGTGTAAAGGCAATCCAATATCTCTACATTGTGATTCGGGAAGAAGTAATCATGTATTTCTTTTGCAACTCCAGCTACGAAGCCAAGAGAGAATAAAGTCGGAAAAATAAAACCAAAACTAGACAGAACTAGACCTGCAAAAAAATGAAGCTTTTTATCTTTTGCTATTTTCATTGTGTACGCTCACTTTTGCTTTTTCTAGTAAATATTCTCGCCAGAAAAAACTCCACGCCTCTCTGTCGTCATTTTTGATGGCTATTTCAATCTCTTCTCTGTAAATTTTTACCCAATCCCTGTGCAAAGGGTCAAAATTGGTATCAATAGGTTTGGGGTCGTATTTTACAACACAACCACTCAGAATAATAAGCGGCAATAACCTTAGCACATACTAGGTTACACTATTATTTATTCCAGTCGTATTTCTCCCAAACGCAAAAAGTATATAATATGGCAAGTAGCAATATGGTTGTCATGTCTTTATCCTAGTATTAAATGTATAGCTATAGCTATAAGCGCAATAATGATTATTGATTCAAAAATATCTTTCAATTTATTCACTTGATGAGTCAATGATTCTATCTTTTATGATTTTGTGAGCTGCAGCTTTATCGTACCAAGCTCCAACTTTAACTTTGTCTCCACTCATGGATAAATCCTTATAATGGGCAAAGAAATTTTTAGCAATTTGCAAGAAACTATCTTCTATGTCTTTTAATCCTGTATATTTTTTAGTATAAAAATTAGGAACTGCGATTATCTTGTAATCTTTGTCGCCTTCATCAACCATGTCAAGATAACCTAAAACTTTAGCTTCAACGACGGTTGCTCGTTTGATGGGTTCAGGGCTAACGACTAAAATGTCTAATGGGTCGCCATCTTCACACCATGTTCCAGGAATAAACCCGTAGCTTGCTGGGTAGCTCATTGCGGAATTTAAACATCTGTCATACATGAAAACACCTAAGTCTCCGTCATATTCGTATTTATTCTTTGACCCTTCTTCTATTTCGATTACGGCGTTAACAATGCGGGGGGATTTTTTATGTGTTGGGAGGTTGTATAGATTCATTTAATTCCAGTTAGCTCAGAAGATGAGCGGATTTTATCACCCAAGCCATCCACGACTTCGGTTCCATTTTCTTTACAAATTTTGAATTCTGGAATTTCACCATTACTTCGATCCCCGCCGTTTGCGAAAACATCTGGCTTAATTAGATCTAAGGTTTTGCAGACAGTTTTATCTTCATCTATTGATAGAATTGCTTCGTCAACACCTTTGATTTGGGAAACAATAGCGAGACGATCATCTTCACACATAAAAGACTTGCCCTTCTTTAGGGTGGCCTGTTTATCGCCGTTGACAATAACCACTAAATAATCGCCCAATTCTCGAGCCATTTTTATATATTCTAAATGCCCGATGTGGATCGGGTCAAAATACCCACTAATTGCTACTTTCTTCATCTTCAGTTATATCCCATTTTGGTTTCCATAAATTAATTACATTGTGGGATTCTGGGCGATCATAATCGTCTTGAACGCGAACAATGTCGTCTTCACCGAAATAAGTACCAGTTTGAACCTCGACAAGGATCATGTCTTCGTCCTTTCTAGGGTTAGCCATCCTGTGCTTAGCTCCAAGAGGTATTAATACTGTTTCTCCAGGCCCATAGTCGTTGGTCTCATCGTCCACGGTTATACGAGCTACTCCAGACACTACAGTCCACGCTTCTTGGCGCTTATGGTGGTATTGGTAACTAAGGCGCTGTTCCGGTTTAACATAAATCCTCTTAACTTTGCAGTATTCTGCGTCTAGCAAGATTTCATAGTGACCCCACGGCCTGATTGAGTCGTCATTCTTCATTTGATGCTTCTAATGTTGTTTGCTTTTGTTTTTCTATTTCTTCTTGAGAAAATCCCCAAAATGTAATTTCCCATAAAATATGAGCCAAGCATTCGAGATCGCTAATCTTGGCAGTTTTAAATATTTCCATATCGATAATGTCTGACCACGAAACAAAATCAAAGGAATAAATTTCATCTTCAATTTCATCTAAAAAGCAAACGTCAACATCTTCAGAAATGCTGCCTATTCCTGCTATGTAAATTTTGTGATTTTCCGCTTCTTTTTCTGGTAAATCGAGTAGTGTTTCATAAACTTTACTGTAAGCTAAATCGGCTTCTATTATTTTAGAATTTAAATATTTTTTTTCTTGGTAAAATAGTTTATATATAGTATTGAATACTGATTTATAAGGAGTTTCTTTTAGTAGTTCTCTTAACGTCATGGCTGTTAATGGATTGGATTGGTATTTTCTTTTTTATTTGGGGTATAGTAAGAACTACCTTGACTATAGTAAAGACTGTTATAATTGTATTGCAGTTGGCTTATGTATACTTTTTGCGAATTAATTGCTTCTAATTGCAGTTGAATTACGCCTTCTTGATCTGTGCAAATTTTGTAAAGACGCTCATTGTCTTGGCTTTCTTTGTAAAGGTTATAACCAGACAAGGCCAAAAGAAAAAACAGGAAATATAAAACATTATTATCGCGCATAAAATTTATTACACATTTTTTAGCGCAAAAAAAAGAAGGATTTGTCTACCTGAATAAACGATCCACTGATTTTCTTGCTTTTTTAATTGAAACAGCAGGAGAGAATGAGTTTAAGTTAGCTTTGACGTATGAATTAACTTTTTCCCGCATAGACTCAAAAGAGCAAGAAATGGCCTGATGACTGATGCCTTGATTTTTACCTATTTCAGTAAGAGTCAACCCTTTCATTCTTTCCTTGAGGATAATCAACTCTTTTTCCGTCAAGAAGTCGCTGTACTCATAGATCCATTTTATTATATTCTTGTATTTATCGGACGAATCCATTTTCTTGAATAATTCGTCCTCTTCTCCTTTCGAATTGCATAAAAAGTCAAACAAGGTATCTCCATTTTCGTTAACTACATGATTCAATGAACTATTGTTGAAATACTTTACATCTCTTTGAGTTACTCCTTTGCACGTCCACCTTATTCTGTTTAAGCAAGATGCGTAAAGCAGTTTAGAAAAACCAACCTTAGTCAGGCATTCTTTCGACTTTTTAATTGCAGAATCTCTATATTTTATCAAGCCATAATTAACTTCCGCCACAATTTCTTCAACAGAAAGGAAGTGGGTGTTGCGCCTATATTTTAGAATTATGTATTTAATGTCGTCTTGCATCGATAGCAATAAATCATTATACAATTCTATTTGTTCGGGTTTAATTTTCATTATGTTTGAATAATGTGATAGAATCATTCGGGAAAGCGCAATTTTTAATATCCATCCAATCTAATACGTTAAGCTTTCGCTCATTTATCTTGAAGTTTTTATGAAGCATCGAGATTTTCTTTATAAGTAATTGAGAATTAGGAAAATCTTCTTTGCATTTTCTCGTTAAGATAACTTTCGAGAAGTCGGAAGATCTTGCGATAATTATGCTTTTAAAATTAAACTCTTCTCGATTTTGTTCAAATAAGCTGTATTCTATAAGCCAATATTGAGAATATGAGAATTGAGTTTTAAGGGATTTTTTTTGAAAGAGATGTTCGTTGAATTTCTTTCCAGTAGATCCAATTGGGCGTCCTCGTTTCTTTTTTTTAGCAGTAATTTCCATTAAAGCAGGATACCAGAAACACTCATCAAAGTCAAGACTTTTTCTTCTTCCATTTTATCTTATCATAATTGTCCCTGAACTTTTTAGAAGAGTTGTTTCTAGGCGAATCTCCTTTGCCGTTTCTTTTTGTGTTGTTCGATTTATTATTGTTTTTATTCATCTCCATTTGCAGTAATTCGGGTTTTCGGCGCGTTTTTTGCGCATGTATTCTCTTTTTTGCGCGCGACGTTTCTCGAGGTTTTCTTCGTCATACTTCTTTTGAGCTTTAGACGAAGCTTTCTTGCCTTTTTCTGTGTTTCTGTATTTCTTCTGACTTTCGTTTTTCATATATAGTCCACTATAGTTGAGGGTTCACGCGGAAATTTTTTTCAATATGGGTAAAATTGCCTTATCGCATTGATCGATATGATCGTCACCAAAGGTAGGCCAAGAAGCGCGATGGTCAATGAAATTTTCTATCAATTTAGACTGCTCCTCTTCTTCTATGTTTGCTGGGCCGTAACCGTCTCTAGACACGTTGACGATTTGACCGCCTATTGATTTGATCCATTGAGCCTCGTTTTCAAAGCGAACATCTGTAACAAATATAAAGTCTGACTTGTTGGCGCCAGAATTAATCGAAGTAACTAAAGGCTCAACCTTCTTGATCCAGCAATTTGGATCCATCTTTCGCCTGAGGTGAGTGCCATAGGTGACCAGAAATGGTCTGATAACCTCTTTATCGGGCGTAAAATCAGTAAAAGAAGATATGCCCATATTCTTTGTCAAGAATTCGTCACACTCCTCTTTGAGAGCGTCAGCAAAAGCATATCTGTGAGCTATGAAATTTTCATCCATAAGCTTAAGTAGAACTTCGCTGCGCGCTTGAAAAGTATCTTTGCCTGTTCTCGCAAAACCTGTTAATCCTATTATTTTCTTATTGTTCATCGTTAAAGTCATCGTCGTCTAAATCTAGATCCATTTCTCCATTTCCTATTTCTAATAATTCTTGTATTTTTTCTTGAAGGGCGCCAACCATTACGAAGGTATTAATGTCAAACTCATCTATATATCTATAGACTAAGTTATCTAAATCAAAGCGGAACGCATCAGTTTGTTCGTCATAATCGCTTGGCCCTGTTGGCTCGTAAAATTCTTCGTTTTCGTCTTCGTCCATTATTCTATAATAATATATAGTCCACTATAAGTCAACACCCTTTTCGAAAATTTTTTCAATCTTGTTGTTTTGAGTAAAAAAAAGGGCGACCCCGAAGGGTCACCCTTTGAGTGGGTTAAGAAATAAAAAACTATTTCTTAGAGCAAGAGCCACATCCTCCCAAAAGGGAGACCAAGAGAAGCAATGTAATTACTCCAGCTAAGCTAGCTCCTTCTCCGACAAATCCTGAGACAATGCCTTGAAGGTTTGCGATAACATCGAGTGGAGCAGAAGCTCCAAACACTACTTGAGAGATTACGAGTAATCCAATGAATGATAATAAAACGCTGGTAATACCTCCAGCATAGGCTTTGATTGTGTCTAATGTATTTTTCATATATTATATTAGGGGGTTAATTAGAATTGAAATGTTAATGCCGTAGCGAATACAAATTCTCTTTCGATGTCATCTGCATCGACATAATCGACAGACAAAGAAGCAGAAGCAGAGTCACTTAAACCTTTAGTAAGGTCAGCTCCAACAGAATAGTAAGTTCTGGAATCACTATTTGAAACATCAGTGTTACCAATTGAGGCTCCTAAGCCTAAGTCAGCAAAACCAAGCTCAACATCGTGAGAAGCGGACAACTCAAATGTATAAAGAGAATCATCAAGATCTCGATACGCAGATAAGGTCGGGCTAAGCAAGCAGGCAATAGAGACTGAAACCTGGACTTCCGAAAAAGCGGCTCCCGGGACATCTTCCACATGATTAAGACCAACGTAAGCTCCTAATAATCCGTCCAGGAAGGACTCTGTAACTCCAGCGGAAACGATATAGCTATCGGCGCTTGAATCAACAGACTGATTTGTGAACAATCCAAGGCTAGCATTTAAGCCGGCAACGTTTTGCTCAAAACCAATTGCAGCTTGAACTGCTTCCTGGGATTGTTGGGAGCCTCTGTAGAAATAATCGGATGTATATCCAATCTCTGCTGTGTTTGCAGCTAAGGCGGCGTTAGTAAAAGACCCGAAGGCCAACAGTAATGATACGATTTTCGTTTTCATGTATTTTTATTAGGGATTAATAAATTTATTTAATTCTTACTTCTTTCCAGGCTACTTTTTTATCGTTAACTAGATCTCTTATTAGTCTTTGTTTTGAGGAGAGTTGGCTTTTGCCGCTTTTAACTTCTATAAAGGTGATTTCGTCGTCGCCAAAGGAAATGTAATCTATAGGGCGCCCCATGAAAGTACAAGTCTCTGGGTCAAATTCAAATTGATCTAAAAATGGGGCTAAGGTTTCTGCTATATGTCCAAGTCTTACTTCGCTACTCTTTTTTTGTGAAGTTACTTTTTGTTTTTCTGCGGATACCTCTGATATTTTGTTTTCTAGTGAGCCTATCTTGGATAGTTGCTCGGCGTTTAATTGATTATAAGATGTTTGCCAATTTTTATTAGTTAATAATAATTCTGACTGTTTTTCTTTTAATTTAGTTATTTCTTGTGTTAAAGTATTTACACTTGTTGAATGTATTATATCTTTTTCTTTTTCTTTTTCAATAAGTTTATCTATTTCTTTAGATAAAGGGTTTTCTTGTTGCTTGGGTGGCTCAATTGGTTTTTCTTGTGTTTTTTTAGGAAGCTTACCTTCAAATACATTATAAAATATAATGCCGCCAAGAATGCCCGAGAATAAAAGAGCAAGAAAAATATCCACAGCTACTTTTTAGTTATAGAAACTATTCTGTCGTGCCTAAATGATCTGACCGACTTTCGGGCAAAACAATAAGCTTTGAACCCTGCATTATCTCTTTTCTCGCCAAAATTACCAAAGGATTTATATAAATCAATATCCCCTATGAGGTAAGTCTTTATTTTGTTGTCGCTATTTTTATAAACAACATAATATTCATTGCCGAAGAGTTTTTTCTTCGTTTTAAAGTAAAATCTTTTTAGTTTATTCATCGTTTAGATTGATTCCTTTTGATTCACAGTAAGCAACGCTATACCCAGCCTTGAAGCTAAACTTATCTATAAAGAAAACCATAGCCATTACTAAGTATGGCTGCCAAGCCGCAAAAGACATGTAACTAAAGAGGGTAAAGCTGATCGCTGCATATGGGCAAAACTTATTCAACATATAATTAAAAAATACCATTTTATTATCTCCCACTACTTCCAAACCCACCAGAGCCTCTAACAGAATCAGATAAATCTTTTGATTCGATCATTTGGATAGCTGGTAGTTTAACAAAAACAATCTGTCCAACTTTATCGCCGATTTGATAAGCGCTATTTGTATCATCAACAGAAAATCTCAACTTTACTTCCCCTCTGTAACCACTATCGATAACACCCACAGAGTTTCGTAGAAAATGCCTTGTGTTGCTGATACTTGAGCGAGGAAACACTAAACCTACGTAACCTTTTGGTATTTCAAGAGATAAGCCTGTGCAGACCTCTATGAAAACCCCTGCAGAGCCAGCAGGATAGGTTACCGCCGAGGCTGTAAGGTCAAACCCAGCGTCGCTAGGATTTGCCTGCTCAGGAGCCTTGGCTAAAGAATTTAATTTTTGAAATTTAACCTTCATTTTTAGTAAACTTTGTATGGCTTTGAAGTATGAGTGATAGCAATATGATTGATATCTTTTGGGTCCCACTCTTTTAGCGTTGTGTAAAGGCAATTAGCCCTGTATTCGGCGTCAGCTTTAACTTTATAATTCCTATCTTCGATACGTCTTCCTCTTCGTGTTACGACAAAGTAGGAGTCAGAACCTTTGATCAACTCTCTTGTATTAATTTTCATGATTTAAGAAGTTTAGCATAATATGTTTTAAAAGTCAAGTATTTTTTGAGAGAAACTTAAAGTATTGTTGTTTTCTCATGGCCCACGACGATCCTAGGATCAACATATGTGTCAAAACCTTTTTCTGCAGCTCGATGCATGAACCCGCAGTCAGTAGTAGTCATTTCGTAGACGCCATCTTCATCAAACCAAGTCGGGCGCACCCATGGATATTCAAGAGACTCAAAGACGCCGTTCTTTACAAGCAACCATCCAAATCCTGTATAAGATACCTTGATTGGATCTTTCTTGCCCTTTATGTCTTCTGGCGCCAGGAATTTAAAATAACCATTCTCCTTAAAAAACTCTTTGTCCCAATCTTTAACAGTTGCGAAGACATTTCCTCCCTGCATTAAATATAAACCAGATAAGATATCTAATTTTTTCTCTTCAGCTTTCTTTAGCAAATCAAAGAAATGATCGGGGTTAAATACTTGGTCGCTATCGATCCACATGATATAGTCATAGTCAACCTTTCCTTGGAATGGTTTTTGATCTCTACCTCCAAGTGTGTCTCCACCAAGACAAGAGTTGCAAACAAAATATCGATTAACGTGGTACTTCTGAGAAAGCCCCCACTGTATTCCTCTCTTGCCTAGCTCAACCACCAAGCTAGTCCAGCTATTCAAAAAATTATCAGAAAAAGTTCTTCCAGGTAAGCAAAATATAATTTTCATAAAAGATACTATAACATAAAACAAAAATAATGTAAAGTTTTTTCTGACTTTTCCTTGAATTAAATGTAATATAAATAATATGACAAAAAGAAAAATTCTTATTATGGGCTTGCCCGGATCCGGAAAGACAACGCTTGCTGAAAAACTCGTCAGCAAACTTAAAGCCGCTTGGTTTAATGCAGATGCAGTCAGGCAAGATATCTATTCAGAGCTTGGCTTCTCGCCAGAAGATCGTTTGAGTCACGCAACACGCATGGGTAAGCTTTGTGATTGGGCAAAAATGGGTGGATCATATGTGATCGCAGACTTTGTATGCCCAACTAAAGAGACGAGGGAAGCATTTAATGCCGACTTTACAATCTGGGTAGACAGAATACAAGAAGGCCGCTACGAAGATACCAATAAAATGTTTCAGAAGCCCGAAGATGCTGACATCGTATTGAGAGAAGGAGCTGCTGATGAATGGGCTAAAGAAGTATTAGCTAAACTAAGCCAAACAGAAGCTTGGGATAATCAAGCGCCAACCGCACTTCTCATTGGTAGGTATCAACCTTTTCATATTGGTCACAAGAGTCTTGTCGCCGAAGCTGTTAAAAGAACCGGACAATGCTGCATTGCTTTGCGCGACGTAGGAGGAATTGACGAAAAGAATCCATACAAATTCGAACAAGTAAAGAAAGAAATTGAAGCAGCATGTGTCGAGTTTGGCAATAAAATCAAGATCATTGAACTTCCAAATATCATGGATATATTCTATGGTCGTGGAGTAGGCTATAATATTGAAATGATTGAGCTTAGCCAAGAACTTCAGCAAGTTTCTGCAACAAAAATCAGGGCTGGCGAAATTGGTCAGGATGGAAAACCTCTTGGCAAACGCCCAGAGTAATTAAACTTTAAGACCGTTAGCGCAAGCTAACTCTCCAAAAGAAAAAGCCCCCTATCACTAGGGGGCTTTATTATTTAGATTTTTTAACTGCTTGTATAAATTTTAATACCTTTTCTGTTTTGAAATCTCTTTTTCCTAAATTACAAAATTGTGTTACAAACTGTACATTACCTTGCATATAACCAACTTCTGAATTAATTCTGTCTAACGAAGCGCAAAATGGCGAATCTCTATTTTCTGCAAGAGTTGCGGGTAACTCCATTTCAACTCCTGATATAGCGCATTTCCCACCTTGGCTTTCCCATAAATCTTTTAAGTATTCCAGTGTTATATTAAATGATTGAAATTTTACTTTGCTTTTGGCTCGAAGTTTTGCCTGCTTTATGAAATATTTAAATGGTGAGTATTTATCTTTTCTATTACCGCTGGAATTTTTGAAGTTATCGCTTGCAAACCCCATGTAAGGTTTGAGATGCGAGTAATGTTTTTCTCCCCCACCTAAAGCCGCATTTCTAATGCTTTTATAGAACTTATGATCAGGATTAATGTTGATTCTTCTAGTATATTCACCCTTATCTTTCCAAAAGAACTCTCCTGAGTGCGCACATTTTAATTTAACATGTTTTCTTCCTTTAATTTTCTTTTCTTCCATATAAAGAAATATACACAATCTTGGTGGAAGTGGGAAAAAATGGTGGACGTGGGGAGCGTCGAAGCTCCCGTCTTCAAATCTTCAAGAATACACCTCTACAAGCTTAGTTAATTTCTTTTATAGTTGTTGATATTAACATCGAACTAATTGTTTTAATTATTTACCCCCGACATACTCAGTGGACTACAGTTTCGAAAACAAGTAAACTCTTTCTGTTTTGCAGATAAATGACCCCTCGTCTTCCACATCTGCGTCAAGAAGGGAGAGGTAGCAGCGCTTAAGCTGCTAGAGCGACCTTGGAAGCCTTGCGGAAACCAAAAGTCTTTGCACGAGCTTTATTGCCAGTTACAAATTTTGTGTTTTTTTGGGGAGCCGAACACAATCTCCCGCTTGCAGCATACTAATCCAACTTAAATCGAATCCAGTACACGCCCATAAAATTTCAAGGAACTATTCTTGCGCGCCTACAATATCAACATCTCCGGATTGAGAGGTAATTTTTGTCTGCCTCGCAGCTTCATAAAGGGCATTGTAATTATTAGTCACTCGTTGGTAGCGACCTCTAGTTAATTTAGCCAACTCTTCTTGGGAAATTCTTGCTTTTTCATCGCTTTGGAAAAGCTTCATTATGGCAATATCTTTATCTGTTACATCTACTTCCCATTTGATCTGGTATCCAAAGTCATTAATTGGCCCAGAAAGTTCTGCGGCATGAGCTCTTGGGGCTTCTGGGCTTTTAGCCTCACTCCAGGTAAAAACTGGAACAACACCCTTCCACGTCTCATTGAATGCGCCTACATTAATCTGCTGCTCAACAATAACGCCATCAATCTTAGAAGGGTTAATTGCGTCAAAAAGATTATTGTAAGACAATGGAAATCCAAAATCATGCTCTTCAAAACAATAAACATGCATGTATTTAAACAAATTAAAAGCGCTCCAAGATCCATGATCGGCATTTTTCAGAACCAATCTATCTCGCGTTCCAGAATCAAGCATTTTAAAGTTCTCAAAGAATCTATCCGCAAAATTACAATAAGATTCATGGTCATCTTTGTGAGGTTGCGAATTTAAATGCAACGTAATCGGGCAAGAGATATTAGGTTGACCGCCGAGAGTATCAAGAAACCAAGAGTAGAAATTTAATTCTTCTATTGATTTCTCGACAACATTCTCGTCGTCGTCAATTAATTTGCAAAACTTATCAGGCTGGATAGATAAAGATACCCCTTTTGTGATTGCAGTTCGGCCGATATTTTTAATGGCTTCAATCAATTGATTGTTATTGGGCAAGTCCTTGAAGTCTATATCAAAACCAGGGTCAGCGACTATGCCGAAGATAGAAGTGTTTAACCTGTAATGATCAATACCAATCTCTCTACAGTGATCAATGATCTCGACAGTGAGCTCAAGATTCTTTAATATGTCATTCTTTAACTTCTCTAAAGCCTTATTGTCTCCTTGTTCTGAGGCGATCCCACCAAAATCTTTTCTGGTGAGACCGACAAAGTCCTTTGAAGGGTCTTCGCTTTTGAGAATTTTAGAATTGCAGATTAATCCGTATTTTGTATTCATTACAGTTAATTACACCTTATTAGATAAGATCTTCTTGTTCTTCTTGCGCAGCAGGAGCTTCTTTTTCTGCAGGTGCAGCTGAACCAAGTTCCTTTTGTTTATAAACTCGAAAGTCTGGAGCCTTAGGGTTCTCATCCTTGAATTTATTCTTGAAGATAATTACCTTCTCGTTATTGATATGGCCGGTAAGATACTTGTCGTTACCCTTTACGTTAATCCAAAGGGCGCCAAGCTCTCTGTTGTCCCACTCTGTCTTCTCTTTCTTCTGTACTGTATCACTCATAATATATATATGTATATGTTAATAAAAAATTTTAAATATTCTATCTTTGTTGTTTATTTGTAATTCACTACTAGTATTATACCACAAACTATGCTTAGTATTAAAAATGTTGTTATGCTCATTATCTATATTCTTTTCTTAGTAATCTCCATCTGTCGGAGTCTATTGGTTTTATCTCATTGTCTATAGCATACAACATTTCTGTTACTTCGTCAAGACTATTATAAATATATTTATGAGGAAGCATTCCAAGAAGCCATAACGGCGCTTTTGATTTGCCACCTTCCATGCTTATGAAGGTTGGTTTTTTCATACGTATAGCTGTAGTAATCTCTTCGGCGCTTCCCCAGCTTGCAATATCAGGGACAAGGTGCGCAATAATAAAATCGCTACGATCAACCAAGTTCAAATCATAAGAGCGAACAGTTTTCATTCTTTCTGAAACTCTGTCGTATTGCTTGGTCTTCATCCAGGTCTCCATTTCTATTCTGGACGCTTCGTCTTCTTCTACATCTTTCATGAAAGGTTTTTTGTATGGATTAAAACAGGTCACATTTAATTCTGAGAGTTTTTCTGTGACATCATCTCTCCAGTCTCTTCCCGAGAGATATTGCATGTGGCCTACTAAATAAGTTTTTGTTCTGTGTAACAAGTTTGACATTCAATCATAATACTATAAAAATATATGATTGTCAAGATAAAATGGTTGATTGTGTCGAGCAGGTGGATTGTTTAGCCGATTTTAATTTTGGCCATGATTCTATCCTCCAGTTGTTTATTTAAATTTTAAGCGTTTGTAATTAGCTATATGCCGACCTCTTGCTCGCGCTTAATTATTGATTGTAATTTTTTGAGTAATCCCGCTCCACTCATTTCCCGATTGAGTAGAGCTTGTTAATGTTATGGATCTATTTTGTATTTGTCTTGGCGGAGTTGTTGGTGGTCCAATTGGGGTTAATATTATATGCGCAGTTCCGTCTGCACCGACTGTAAAATTACCTCCATCAGCCGATAGTCCGAAATCGGATACCCCGTTATCAATAGTATAGGTTACAACAGTTCCTTCAGGTATACCATTGGTGATCAAAGTAACTCTTAAGCTACTACCTACATCAACAATGTATTGAAAGGTGTTCAAATTAGTCACACTAGTTGATCTAAGATAGTAGAAGATTTCAGGAGGGTGAAGGTCGGGGTTGAATATATTGATGCATTCAAAAACGGGCCCATAGCTTGCATGGGACGCGCTTCTTTGAAACCTTAGTCTATAATATAATTTATCCCCTACTTCAGTATTTCTCCATCGCACACCTTCTCTAAAAGGGATGTCAAGGTGATAATCTACCGAGTGGAACACAAGAGAGTCGAAGAAATTAAGATCGCTCATTACGGTGACCCAATTATTTGCGTCCTCGCTACCCTCCAAGAATAATCCATAGTTATTATTAGTCACTAAACCATTTACGAAGTTGGGGGTAGGCGTTTTTTGAATTGAGAAACCCGGTTTCGTAATCGATGAATTTGTTGTTTCCCCAATTGCCAACCCCCAAGTGCTCTGATTAAATGGAGTGATTTCGGTAATTGTCTGCTCGAAAACAGTAACGTTCGCACTTATAGTAACAGCGCCTTCGGCTGTTCCTGTAAAGGAAGTAAGCGGATCACTAGCGTTAGCAAAAGTTCCTTGTCCAGAAGTAACACTCCAACCACCAAAAACATAACCTGTTTTAATGGTTGCCCGTATATCTGTCGTATCCCCTACAGGTAACGTATACGAATCAGCGCTAGTGGTCGCACCTTCAACTACGGGGATCGATAGGTTAAAATTAGAAGGTGTCACGGTTATCGAATCGGTAGTTAAAGAAGCTGCAAGGTAACTTGCATTGGCTGGCGCAGATATTGTTATTGTAAATGTTCCGTCTGTTAGCGGTGTCACCAATCCATTTGCATCTACTGTTGCAATTGATGTGTTGCTACTTGTGTACGAAAGCGTGACTCCTGAATCGGTAGAAGCTCCCAAAGAAAAAGAGCCATCACTCAAGTTGCGAGAAGTTGTATTGTTCCAAGTGATCGTTTGAGCTTGCTGATTTGGATGTGGGTCAGAAGAATCTGGAATTCCATCTCCATCAGTATCAGTTACATCATCAATCACAGTAATCGAATCGGTAGTCAAAGAAGCTGCAAAGTGACTTGCATTGGCTGGCGCAGACATTGTTACTGTAAATGCTCCGCCTGTTAGCGGTGTCACCAATCCATTTGCATCTACTGTTGCAATTGATGTGTTGCTACTTGTGTACGAAAGCGTGACTCCTGAATCGGTAGAAGCTCCCAAAGAAAAAGAGCCATCACTCAAGTTGCGAGAAGTTGTATTGTTCCAAGTGATCGTTTGAGCTTGCTGATTTGGATGTGGGTCAGAAGAATCTGGAATTCCATCTCCATCAGTATCAGTTACATCATCAATCACAGTAATCGAATCGGTAGTCAAAGAAGCTGCAAAGTGACTTGCATTGGCTGGCGCAGACATTGTTACTGTAAATGCTCCACCCGCTTTTAATGTCACAAACCCGCTTGAATTTACTGTCGCAATTGATGTGTTGCTACTAGTATACGCAAGAGCAAGTGCTGAGGTACTAGTAGCTCCCAAAGAAAACGAACCATCACTCAAGTCGTGAGAAGTACTATTGTTCCAAGAGATCGTTTGAGCTATCTGGTTTGGAAATGGATCATCTGAATCTACTATTCCATCGTTATCAGAATCAGATACATTGTCAACCACGGTGATCGAAGGAGTAGTCAGACTAGCCGCAAAGTAATCTGTATTGGCTGACGCAGACATTGTTATTGTAAATGCTCCATCCGCTAGCGGTGTCACCAATCCATTTGGATCTACTGTTGCAATTGATGTGTCGCTACTTGCGTACGTAAGAGCAAGCGCTGAGGTACTAGTAGCTCCCAAAAAAAACGAACCATCACTCAAGTTGTGAGAAGTATCGTTGCTCCAAGAGATCGTTTGAGCTATCTGGTTTGGAAATGGATCATCTGAATCTACTATTCCATCGTTATCAGAATCTTGATATGCAGGACCATCAGTTAAATCAAGATCTTCGTAATCAAGAATTCCATCTCCGTCAATATCGATTGTATCATTAAGAATAAATTCCCACGCAGAATAATCTATGTGGCTTCCGCCTTTAAATATGCGAACTTTTCGAGAGCCCCTACTATAAAACATAGAACCTTCCGAAGCCGAAGAAGGTAAATCGGCTTGGACTTTTCTTATTTTTTTCAATTTATTTATTCTTTAAAGCTTCGACTTCGCTTCTTAGGTCTTCGATTAGTTGTTGTTGTTCTTGGATTGCTTTTACCAAAGTAAGAGTAATCTTTGATTCGCTTGGAATCGCTTTTAAGCCTTCCTCTCCTTCGGAAACGCAATGTTCCCAACCGTCCATTTTTTGCCTAGATACCAACTCTGGATAAACTTCTTCAAGCTCGTCAGCAATTAAACCTAGATCAGTAGGACTCATATCTTTTTCAGTGTTCCAATCCCATTTCCTAAGCTTTAAAGATTTTATTTTTTCGATACCATTGATATCACAATCTTCGATATTTTTCTTCATGCGAACGTCAGACCCATTAAAGAACTCTGGAGCTAATGGGCTAGAGCTACAACGCACACCTCCTGATGAAGTTCCATCTCCGTTATGGAAACCGAGATATACACAGTCCCCAGCTGATGTGGGGGCCGTCTTACCAGCTGATATATAAATTCCTTTATCTTCAGCACCTCCGCCGCCTGCACTAACCATCATGGCATAACCGATTGGAGCATTATCGGTTGCTACAGTTAATTTGGCGGGAGGACTAAGAGTACCCATACCTATATTACCGACAGAATCAATAACCATTCTCTTATTAGCCTCGGTGGAGGAGGCGGTAGTATTGTTCGATGCTGTACCAAAGGTGATTTTTGTAGGAGCATTCATAAGGCTAGTGCCCCATCCGATAAATAAATCACTGTCGGTATCACTTGATGTGTGCATCATCATGTTTACTGGGAGATTTGAATTCGTATACGCGATACCACCCACTCTAGATGATTTAAGAAAGTTATTAGTTCTCCCGAGACCGTCATCACTACCTCCTAAAACCATGGTCGAAGAGTCTGCTATATCAAGTCGAAACTTAGGATCCGTAGTACGAATACCTACATTGCCGTCAGCATTCATGTGCTGAACAACTGTATCGCTAGTACCATTACGAATTTGCAATGCTGCACCCCCTGCTTCGCTTTGAAGCTGCCATACTTGATCGCCACTAGTTAATGGCTGTTTAATTTGAAGCCCAATAGCATGACTATTTCCACCTTCTAGTAATATTTTAGAGTGTCCAGCTCCCTTAATATGGAGTAAATTCTCAGGATTCGTAGTACCAATACCTACATTGCCTGCGGCGTCAATACGCATTCTTTCAAGCTCATCTGCTCCATCATTAGATACGAACGAAAATACACTATGAGCCGTGTTTGCAGGGGTGCTACTTACTGATTTAAATACCATTGAGGAACCTCCACCTGAAACCTCGCAATACTGAGTGGCAGAATTTATGTCTCGAGATAGTCTGAGCTGAGAATTAACTGGCCCCCTCACTTCTAAGGATGTAGCAGGATTCGTAGCACCAATACCTACATTGCCGTTGGTGTCGATATGCATTACTGTTCTTTCACCATCACTACCTTTTTGCTTGATTGAAAAATTTGACTGCGGATTAGTCAATATGGCGTCGTCACGATTGACCGTTATGCCATTATAACCCATCTCGAGGGATTGATTAAGATCACCAGCCCCTCTGTACATTTTAACACATCTAGTGGTTGTTCCTGGTGTAGTCGGAGAGAGAATAGTAAGTGGATGGCTAGGACTCGTAGTACCAATACCTACATTGCCGTCGGAATTGATACGCATTCTTTCCTGCTCATAACCTATAGCTATACTTCTTGTAGAGAATGTAATATGTTTCCCCGCCTCAAGGTTTGCGATATCAAAAACTGATGCCTTAGGATGAGTACTACTGTAGCGCCTGAATCCTGCAGATCCTGCAGGGTATTCATCATTTCCAAGAAGCAAAAGGGTCAAAGCACCCTGTCCATTGCTTGTGTTTGCAACAGACAGTCTAACATTACCGTCCGCATTAGATCCTTGCACGTCTAATTTAACGGCAGGATTCGTAGTACCAATACCTACATTGCCGCCGTTGTAATAAATATCAAGACCATTCCTTGTCCATTCGCCTCCTAGGCCGCCTTGAGTAACAGTCTCAGCTATAACTTGCGTAATATTATGGCCGCTTACAAACAAGCCCTTATTAAAATTTCCTGTGTCGTAATATGCTTCTCCCCAAGCATTGTCATCAACACCCATTGCTCCTTCGCCGCTTGCTCTTGGTACTAGTTTTTTCGTGGTCATAGTTTTTTGTATGTTTGAAGGGTTTTTACTTATTTTCTAAGGTTTCGATTCGCGACTTTAGGTCTTCGATTAGTTGTTGTTGTTCTTTTGTTGCGTTCACGAGTGCGGCGATTATTGTTTGAGAATGAAATCCCCATTTGTAATCATCTTCACCTTTTTCATTTTGAATAGCCTCGCGAGGCGCAGCTTCAGGCATAACATCATGAACATCTTGTGCAAAAAATCCTACAGTTGGATTTGCATCTTTGGGACCATCTTTCCATGTGTATCTCTTGGGTTGAACTTGAAGAACTTCATTTAATCCATATTCACAATCGCCCAAGTCGTTCTTGAGTCTTTTGTCTGAGCTTGTAGTCAAATAGCTCGAGGCATTAGTCACAACATCTGAACTTGCAGTTAAGTTGTTTACTCTTACGCCGTCGCTAGAGATTGCCATGGATTCCTGCTGGACGGTGTTTTTTGTAGTCGAGAATGACAATTCGGATTGTCCTTGTTGTAGAAGTACTGACACAATCCGAGACATTGATCCAGTCGATTGCCTGTTGCCTAGGACCAACTGAGAATAGGAATTGTTTATTTCGGATGTGTTATACACAAATAATGTTGCTCGGTTTTTTTGTAATCTATTGGTGGGGCTGTAAGCTTCATCATCATCTCCTTGGATATGTAAATTCGCCTCAGGACTCGCAACACCAATACCTACATTGCCTGCGGCGTCAATACGCATTCTTTCTACTGGTGTATAATTCGGTTCAATTCCTCCGAACTGCTGCTGTTGTATCCCGTTTTCAGTAGCAAATGACAGGTAAGATTGTCTATTTTGTTGAATATTATATGCAGCTTGTTTTCCTCCCGCAATGTATGCAGTTTTACTTGGTTTTGATATCGTGGTATCATCTCCAAATGACCAACTTATTCTTTGCTCGATATCAATAGTAGTATTGAAGTGTTGCCAAGAGAGATTCAATATAGTATCAGAGGTTTGAGATGTAGTTTCAATATCTAACTTTGAACCAGGATTCGCAGTACCAATACCTACATTGCCTGCGGCGTCAATACGCATTTTTTCAGTGGGCTCCGAAGTACCAGCTGCTCCTGTTGAAAACGATAAGCTACCATCATCACGAAAGGTTATATCTGATACCCCTTCTGTATTATCATCAGCCTGATATCCAGGGACATCTCTATTGTAATTATTAGCTAAACTTACGGACGTACTATCTGCTGACCCCATCCTTGCAATTCTAAAATAACTTTCAACATTATTGTTGTGTCTTATTGCTACAAAAGATCTTGTCTCAGTATTACCTCCATAACCTGTTGTAACTAATTTTCCTTGACCAGGATCCGTAGTACCAATACCTACATTGCCGTCGCCTTTTACAGTAAAAAGTCCGTTTCCATTAGTATGAGTACTATTATTTGAACGAACTTGAAAGACGTTAATACTGGCATCGTTGTTGATGCATGACACAACTGTACCAAAATTGCCTGCGACAGTGTTATTAGAATTATGAAGCCAAGCTACAGGAACACCTGAAGTTGATGACCTAATAACATTTAAAGCGTTAGTGGGACTCGTAGTACCAATACCTACATTGCCGTCGGAATTGATACGCATTCTTTCCTGCTCATAACCTATAGCTATACTTCTTGTAGAGAATGTAATATGTTTCCCCGCCTCAAGGTTTGCGATATCAAAAACTGATGCCTTAGGATGAGTACTACTGTAGCGCCTGAATCCTGCAGATCCTGCAGGGTATTCATCATTTCCAAGAAGCAAAAGGGTCAAAGCACCCTGTCCATTGCTTGTGTTTGCAACAGACAGTCTAACATTACCGTCCGCATTAGATCCTTGCACGTCTAATTTAACGGCAGGATTCGTAGTACCAATACCTACATTGCCGCCGTTGTAATAAATATCAAGACCATTCCTTGTCCATTCGCCTCCTAGGCCGCCTTGAGTAACAGTCTCAGCTATAACTTGCGTAATATTATGGCCGCTTACAAACAAGCCCTTATTAAAATTTCCTGTGTCGTAATATCCATAACCCCAGGTTACGTCAGTAATTCCGATTCCTCCTTCGCCGCTTGCTCTTGGTATTAAGTTTTTCGTAGTCATAATTTTTTATTAATTTAAAATTGTTTTTCTTTATAGAAGTACACTTGTTTTGTTTGTGTATTGTTATTAATTTTAAGTTGTGGTTAGTTGGTCTATTCCTGTTTCTTGGAAATACTGAGCTGATTCAGTTGTTGAACTGAAAGGTTCAGGTCTTGGGGTGTATTGGTCAATCCCTGTAGGTTCCCATAATTGAACAGCTGGATTGCTTGTGGCTAATGATGTCTCCCTCATTAATAATTGATCAGAACCGTCTTCCTGAAACCATTGAGTGGAAACAGCTGCCGGAGCAGGAGGTATCGGCGGCAAGTAGGAAGAGGTAGTTAATGTAATATCAACTCCAGTTTCTTCAAAGTATTGCGCCGCTTCAGTATTAGAGCCAAAGACATCTTCTCGGACCATGTAAGCATTATCTCCTGAATTTTCAAATAATTGAGTAGCAGGATAAGAGGTTGTGGTTTCGTCGTCCAATAGAACTAAATCACCATTATTTTCTTCCCATAGTAAAGTTGATTGATAAGTAGCTCCACCGCCAGCCAAACAAGACAAGTCAATTTCAATATTCTCTGCGCCAAGATCCCTGAATAAGGAAAACATATAAGTAGAGCAGTCAAACCCGCCGCCAGTTACTACAGGGTAATTCTTCTGAGAATTTAATAGGAATTGACCTGTTGAATTAAGATCGTCAGACAAAGCAGAGAAGCTAGCTATAGATTGACCACTTAAGGAATCTAGATTGCCGGAAATTTCAGTTATTGAGTCTTCAATGTTTACCCCATTTATTATGACTTCATTGAATTGACCGGTAGAGCCGCTAATGTTGCCAGTAACAGTAAGATCGTTCTGAATATTAACATCGCCATCTTCATTGATGACCATAACATTTTCGCCACCCTGTTGGAAATTTATGTTT
>Ga0209198_1000794_pt1 | contig 26390 bp, 25 predicted proteins | sample COGITO_mtgs_1105_2_FD_184804 | JGI IMG/M metagenome (GOLD analysis project Ga0209198, IMG submission 184804) | Pelagic marine microbial communities from North Sea - COGITO_mtgs_110519 (SPAdes) (version 2) | ecosystem: Environmental > Aquatic > Marine > Epipelagic ...
ATTGTTGCATGACCTTGGAAAGTTTGATGCGCGATTTCAAAGCTTCTGTGAAGACATTAGAAAAAATTTACAAGGAGATTTGTGGACGGTAGAACAAGACCCTATCTATTATTCACATGGGTCATGTGGCTATAAGCAATTTGGCATGATGTTCGGAAGTAATGAGGCTATGAAAGCCGTTGCTGGCCACCACGGTCATTGTGATGTTTCGATCAATTATGACCCTCCTGATGCAGATGAACAGCTTGTGGAGCTCGATCGTCGAGCCAGAAGAGAGTGGGTCGAATTTTGCTTAAATTTTTGCAAGCTTGAAGCCGTTCCTGATGTGGGTGAAATCCCTATGCTTGCAGGTCTATGCAGCGTTTCTGATTGGGTTGGTTCATCGATGACCAATTTCACCACGGATCCAAATATAGATTTACAAGAGTATTACCAGCTTGCGTTATGTCGAGCTAAAGAAGTTTTAAAAGAAACAGGCATGATTGAAAAATTACAAGGTGCAGGTTTTGACTTTCTTTTTTCGAGCTATGCTCCGCGGGGAATTCAAACTCTACTGGATAGAATGCCCCTCAAAGCTGGGCTCACATTAGTTGAATCAGATACGGGTTCGGGAAAAACAGAGTTTTCATTAGCATATGCTTCAATGCTAATAAAGGCAGGCTTTGCAGATGGTGTCGTTTTTGGTTTGCCCACTCAAGCCACAGCCAATGGCTTGTTTAAACGAGTGGGCGAAGCTGCAAATAATTTATTCCCTGATGCTCAAACGACTTTAGCTCACGGCAAGTCAAAATTTATATTCTCTGATGAAAGTGGTTTCTTACAACAATCTAACAAGCGCGCTTTCCTTGGCTCCATGTCGGTTGCGACGATTGATCAAATATTGATGGGTGTGCTAGGTGTTCGTCATCAATTTGTACGTTCCTTTGGGACGCGTAAGTCGGTGCTTATATTAGATGAAATACACAGTTTTGATGCTTATATGATGGGCTTGATTCAACAGGTTTTAAAAGGACAGCACCAGTCATTTTCAAGTGTTATTTTACTTTCAGCTACCTTACCAAATACCCTTAAAGAAAAATTATTGGCAAGTTATCAAGGTGAGTCTTTATCTCAGTTGTATCCGCTTGTAAGTCATACCGATCTCCATGGGAATACGCAAGAATTCACTGTATCTGATATCGAAAGGAATCAATCAACAAAAAAAATAATCGTAAGCCAATTGTGGCGTAGTGAAAATGTATTACCTAATACAGATCAGCTCGAGCAAATTAGAGAATGGGTAGAAAATGGGGCAATGGTAGGTGTTATCTGTAACACCGTTGCCGATGCACAGAGGCTTTACTGTTGTGTAAGTAATATGAAGCTAAGTTTTCCTGTGGACTTGTTTCATGCTCGCTATACCTTTGAAGATAGAAATAATATCGAAGGTCATGTTATTAGGAACTACGACAAAAACGCAACTCGAAAGGGTCGATTACTGATTGCTACCCAAGTTATAGAGCAGTCTTTGGATTTAGATTTTGATGTGCTTATCAGTCAAATAGCACCGATTGAATATTTAATGCAAAGGATGGGGAGGTTGTGGCGACATGAGCGCAGAGGAGGTGATTTATGTAATAGAACAATCAACGTAAAAGAACCATTATTTATCACATTGTTACCTGATCAAAATATAACTAGCGATATGTCTATTGACCAACTTAAGCAGCATTATCAAGGTAGTGGCTATGTCTATCAAGATACTCGTTTACTTTATAGAACTGAGAAATACTTGAATGAAAGCCTGCAGTTAACATTCCCAGACTGCTATCGGCTAGCCATTGACCTAGTTCACAACCCCTTACCATACCCTGAAGAGCCTTTAGCATTAAAAAAAATTGCTGAAGCATATGATCAAAATTCTGAAGGAAGTAATTATACAGCGCGACAAATAAGCAACGTTCAATCCAAGCCGTTAAATGATGTTGATCCACGTTGCGCCTTACTGACACGAGACGGAGAAATGAGTGTGTCTGTGGTTCTATTAAAAAAAGACGGCAGCTTATTACATGGCGGCAATATCGATGAGCAACAAGATAGAGAGAGTAGCACTGTGGCGCTCGCGGTAAAGCATGCTAAAGGAAAAAAAGATGATCGTTATTATTGTCTTAAAGCAGTTGTTGGTAAAGATATTATTTACAACGAAATAGGGGTTATTAGCTCCGATTTAATGAACGAACTCAATACAAGGGGTTTTTAAATGTATTTGTCACAGGTGATATTGAAAGTGCACGATAGTTACGATCAGCATCAACTTATATGGAGCTTGTTTCCGGATGTTCCTGATCGCAAGCGTGATCATTTATTTAGGGTAGAAGAAAGCAGTCCAAAAATATGTAAAGTGTTATTGCAATCCACCACACAGCCAATAGGTAACGATAAGGTGCAGGTCTTAGCGGTTAAGTCTTTTATCCCTAGATTGGCTCAGGATGCATATTACAAATTCAAGTTATTAGCTTGTCCAACAAAACGAAATAGCCAAAGTAAAAAACTGATAGAAATAGAAAATGAAGATGAGAGAGTTTCTTGGCTACAGCGAAAATTGGTAGGGGCTAACGTTACGGTTACTGCGATGGATAATAAGTTGGTGTCTAGCAGTAAAGCCCATAATAGCCGATTTGTTTGCTATGAAGGTGTTTTACAAGTGATAGATGTAGAGCAGATGGAGCGGGCATTAGTTATGGGTATTGGGCGTAAAAAACATGCTGGGGCGGGCTTGCTCTCTTTAGCGCGTACAAAATAAAAGGTGGTTTTTATGTATCAAAAAATATATCAAGCGTATCAAGTTCTATCTAATGGCGATAAGTCTGAACTTAATCGAAGTAATCTAAAAAAAATAGCCAATTTACCAGCTTACTTTAGAGTGTTAAAAATCGCTCACGTCAAGGATTCACCTCAGACTCAACGTATCTTGTTTTTGATGGCAAAGGTTCGTATTAGTGAAGAAGCGCAGGCGCCGACTGTTGCAAGAGGTTTGTTGGATGCTGGAGTTAAAGAGCGGCAAATTATGCAAATTATCCGTAGTGGTGATAACGGAATAGAGTATTTAAAACGGCAGTTGCTTCGCTGCAGTATTGTCCAGCTTGATAGTCTCGGAAAATTGGCGCAGTACTGGGGAGATAATGCCCGTCGTGGTCTGTTAAAAGATTTTATTTTATCTTCAGATATATCTATTGATAAATCTAGTAACTAATCAATTCATTAAGTAAAGGGAAGCTAAATATGACAACATTTATTAATATTCATACATTAATCTCTCACCCATCTTCGATGATGAACCGTGATGATTCTGGCTTGCAAAAAACAGCTGTATTTGGTGGTAGCGTCCGTAGCCGTATATCCAGTCAATGTTTAAAGCGGGCTATTCGGCAAAGTGATATTTATAACGAAGCAGTTACAGAGAAGTCTATTCGAACTAATAAACTTGATGAGCTATTGGACTTGTGTATTAAAGAACTGCCAGGTATTGATGAGAAGCTAATCGAAAAAGTCTTATTAAGCCTAGGGTCAAAATTTAAGACTGAGAAAAATAAAGAGACTGGTGAAGTGTCACGTAACTTTGATGCCGTACAGCCATATTCGCTAGGTGCAATTCGTGAAGCTGTCAATATGGTACAAGCGGGTACCGATTTTAAGGAGCTCAAAAAAATTGTACGGATACCCACATATGATGTTGCTCTCTCTGGGCGGATGGATGCAAGTTGTCCTGAGCGTAACGTTGAAGCAGCCATGAGCGTAGCTCACAGCTTAACAACACACAGTGCGGATATCGAAGTTGATTGGTTTACTGCCTGTGATGACCTATCAACTCAAGGTTCAGGACATATCGGCACGACTGAGTTTAGCTCAGGGGTTTTCTATCGATATGCTTCTATTAATGTGGATTTGCTGGCAAAGAATGTTAAAGCAACGGGAGATGAAGTTATGCCCATTATTAATACTATGATTCGCTGTTTTGCAGAAGTATCACCTAGCGCCAAGCAAAAGGTATTTGCTGCCCATAATAAAGCTGATTTTGTGATGGCAACACAATCTAATCAGCCTTTGTCGCTTGCTAATGCATTTAGAAAGCCCATAGAAAATACTGGAGAAGTGATGGAGGACTCTATTGAATCATTGGTTAAACATTATGAAAAAATTATTAAAGCCTACGATCTAACGTCAACAGCAAAAGCGTTAGATCTAACTGGGACGGCGCAAAATAATACAGTGGCTATGGTCAATACATTAAGTGATATTCGTTTTTAATGGTGGGTGCTATGAGTGTAACAATGAAGACGTTGGTTTTGAAAACTGAAGGATTGTCGGCTTACGGATTACAAACTTTTGATGTGCATCGTCGGATTAATCATTTTCCAACGCGTTCGGCGATCTTAGGTTTATTAGGTGCGTCTATGGGTATTACTCGTGATCAGCATAAAAAATTATATCAGTTATCGCAAAGCATTAAAGTTGCTGTACAAGTGAATCAGTGTGGCGAAAAAATGGTAGATTATCACACGGTACAACACTTTCGGAGTCCACAAGGTAAAATTCAAAAAGAAACCAAACCGACATATCGAGAGTATTGGTGTGATAGTGAGCACACGTTCGCAATTTCGGCATCATCAGATCTAGTAAATGAGTTAGAAGCAAAAGTTAAATCACCTGAGTTTTTTGTATTTCAAGGTCGGAAAAGTTGCCCTTTAACGCGGCCACTATTTGAGATGTGTTTAGAAGAAGATGATCCTGTTAAAGCCTTAAAAAATTTAGGTGGGCTTGGGCAGATATTTAGCGATGTAACAAGTGATAATCAGGTCGCTATTTTACAGGTGCGTGATTTAACAACACGATTCCCTCGTAAATATGCGATGCGCACTGTGTATGTCTGTAGTCAAGCAGCGAAATCAAGAAACGAGAAAGGAGATATCAATGAATTTACTTCAAGATAACTTTATTTCAACGACTGTAGGTAAGATCTCATTAAAAACAATGTTAACTAGTAATAAAGAATATCAGTTGCAGTATTATTTTGATGAAATTCAATTATCAATGCTACAGCTGTTAAGCTCGCTCACCACCGTCGTTTTGGCGCCAACAATTATTGAGCTTAAAGAATATATAAGAGGTGGTTTAAGTGTTGATCAATATGATAAGGCATGCGAAAGACTTGAGCTCGACTGGTTCGACACTCATAAATTTATGCGATCGAAACCTTTAAGTACTTCGGCTAAATGGGCGGATGCACCAATAACAAAATTACTTTCAGGTATAGAATGCGGTAGCTCTTCAAGTGCTATAGGTTTGTTTTCTGATGCTGAAGCTGCCAAGGTTGTTTGTCCAGATTGTACGCCGGGTTTAAATTACAACTTACATATGAATATTAAAGGTGAGTGCTTTGGTCCCACGGGTGCGACAGGTATTCGTGGTGGCGGTGCTATTAGTACGTTAATTGCAGGACATAATTTAAAAACAACTCTTTTAAGTAATACTATTGCGATTGATTATTTTAAAAAAATAACTGTATTAGATGATGATGCAGAAGATACACCTATGTGGGTAACGCCTCAATCTGGGAGCGTATATCAAGCCGGGAGAATTGGTTTGGTTAGAGGCTTGTTTGCGCTGGCTTACCATATTGATTTTGATGTTAAAGATGCACCATGTTGTTGTGATGTATGCGGACATCATTCAGATCAATCGGTTGTAAATTTCAGGCGTCAAAAATACACAGGTCATTATGGTTCGACTAAAAATGGTCGTGATGCGGGTGCAGGTTGGTGGCCGCATCCCTTTACTCCGCGATCAATTAAAGATGATGGAGCGGAATACGCTGTCTGCGCGCGCGATCGTAGTTGGCAATCATGGCAAGAGCTTAGTGGTTATATCATTGGTAAAGAAATGAATAAGGCCAATGTTATACCGGCATATATTGTTAACCAATATATGCATATGGAAAACCCATTGAAGACAAATTTACTTGTAGGTGGAAATATCGCTAATCAAGGCTCAATTATTGGTCGTATATATGACTTGTATTCAATGCCTGCTTCATTAACTAAATATCTGAGTAGAGTTACGCTGGTCATTGATGTGGGCCTTCAGAAAAAAGAGAGGCTTTCCAACGCTTTAAATAAAATATTTGGCGTGGGTTATGATAAAAGTTTCGTAGGGGGAATTAAAGAAAAAGCTATACAGCAATTCACGGCTAATGCACAACAGATAATTCAGCAGACATTGCTTGATGTTGATCGAAAAGAGGCTTCTGAACTTAGAAAGGCAGCTATAGAAGCGTTAAATAAAGAAGCAAAAAAAATATTTTTAAACGTCCAGCGTCAGTATCAACATGATATGCCATTGTTTAAAGCGCTAGTAAGAGGAGAGGTGTTGTTATACAAAAAATAATCTGTCTTAGGTGTGAGATTTTGTGAGCTATATTCCTTTAAAACCTATTCCAATAAAAGACCGCGTATCAATGGTCTTTGTTGAATACGGCCAGCTTGATGTGAAAGACGGTGCTTTTGTTGTTATCGACAAAACCGGCATCCGTACCCATATCCCTATTGGTTCGGTGGCTTGCATTTTGTTAGAACCAGGAACGCGCATATCTCATGCAGCAATTAGGCTTGCGTCAACGGTTGGCACTTTAATCGTTTGGGTTGGTGAGGCAGGGGTCAGACTTTATGCCTCTGGCCAACCTGGTGGAGCGAGAAGTGATCGTTTGTTATATCAGGCTAAATTAGCATTAGACGATGATTTGCGTTTAAAAGTCGTTCGCAAGATGTATGAAATGCGCTTTAATGAACCGCCACCCAAAAAGCGTAGTGTTGAGCAATTGCGAGGTATAGAGGGAGCCCGGGTAAGAGCGACCTATAAATTATTTGCTAAGCAATACGGTATTGAGTGGCATGGTCGAAAATACGATGTAAAGGATTGGGATAAGGGCGATATTATTAATCGCTGCCTCAGTTCGGCCACGAGTTGTTTGTACGGCATCACCGAAGCTGCTGTCTTGGCTGCGGGTTACGCGCCAGCGGTTGGTTTTATCCATACGGGTAAACCACTATCTTTTGTTTATGATATTGCTGATCTTTTCAAGTTTGACCCTGTCGTTCCATTAGCATTTAAAGTTGCATCAAGACGGCCAAGCTCGCCTGATAAAGTTGTAAGGCATGAGTGTCGTGAGTTATTTCGCAGTACAAAAATCTTAAAAAAACTTATTCCGTCTATAGAAGAGGTCTTGTCAGCAGGTGGAGTCGATCCACCAGAGCGGCCAAAAGAATCTGTACCTCCAGCTATTCCAATTCCAGAAAACATCGGTGAAAAAGGTCATAGAACATAATGGCATTTACAGTTGTTGTGACTGAAGCAATACCGCCACGTCTTCGTGGTCGATTAGCTGTGTTTATGCTTGAAGTACGAGCAGGTGTTTATATTGGTGATATATCTCGCAGAGTAAGAGAGAAAATTTGGGAGTATATTGAAGCAGATATAGACGACGGCAACATAGTTTTTGCGTGGGCGACTAATACCGAGTCGGGTTTTGAATTTCAAACATTAGGTGATAATAGACGTGAGCCTGTGGATTGGGATGGATTGAGATTGGTAGCATTTTCTCCTAAATCTGGTTAAATTTTTTTTAAGTATTTGGTAGTTTTTTTATTTAGAAAAATGTGATTAAAATCAATCGTGTAAGTTAAGAGTGTTTCCCACATGCGTGGGGATGAACCGTTATACCTGCCTGAGAAGTTGAAAGCCCTGTAGTGTTTCCCACATGCGTGGGGATGAACCGGGGCAGGATCATTAACGTCGGCATTACTAATAGTGTTTCCCACATGCGTGGGGATGAACCGCCGCCAGTCGCTGCTATACATTTTTTATCTGAGTGTTTCCCACATGCGTGGGGATGAACCGAACGTTTTAACCATCGCTGCTATTGCTGTTGTGTGTTTCCCACATGCGTGGGGATGAACCGTCGTTATCGCCACCCTTGGAGACCGGGTCAATGTGTTTCCCACATGCGTGGGGATGAACCGCCAAAGATGCGGTTCGTCCGTTTAAATTAATAGTGTTTCCCACATGCGTGGGGATGAACCGTCGTTGTTCATAGCGAAGAGTCCACTCAAATTGTGTTTCCCACATGCGTGGGGATGAACCGGTTTTCTATCTGCCAATACGGCGAGCACTCTCGTGTTTCCCACATGCGTGGGGATGAACCGAGACCTTTCAATAATTAAACTATTTTTATGCAGTGTTTCCCACATGCGTGGGGATGAACCGCAGTCAGCCATAAGCCTAGGATCACGCTCTAGGTGTTTCCCACATGCGTGGGGATGAACCGGTAAAGGGGTATTATTTATTACGTTCGTAGCTGTGTTTCCCACATGCGTGGGGATGAACCGCCCGTTTCAAGTGGGCCAACATCTTCACCGAAGTGTTTCCCACATGCGTGGGGATGAACCGCGCGAAGATGTCATTAAGGTTCTTGATGGAACGTGTTTCCCACATGCGTGGGGATGAACCGCTACCAACAAGAGAGTTAATTGCCATGCTGTAGTGTTTCCCACATGCGTGGGGATGAACCGACGTTTGGAAATCAGACGAAGAGTTCAGCAACGTGTTTCCCACATGCGTGGGGATGAACCGTAGTCCCCATCAGGGAAGCGCAGCTCTGTCTTGTGTTTCCCACATGCGTGGGGATGAACCGGCTTTTACGTTGAGATATGAGGATGTGCTTCAGTGTTTCCCACATGCGTGGGGATGAACCGACCCTGTTCGAACGCTGCTTCGCGCATATCAGGTGTTTCCCACATGTGTGGGGATGAACCGCTCTATACCGTTAGTCTTAATATTTTGTGTGTGTGTTTCCCACATGCGTGGGGATGAACCGCTTTTATTGCTTGAGCCAGCGAACGCCAGCGCGTGTTTCCCACATGCGTGGGGATGAACCGCTGGACCGCAGCACTGCAGCTTAGTGCCTTTGGTGTTTCCCACATGCGTGGGGATGAACCGTACTTGTAGGTCTATAGCTTTTGCATTATTCAGTGTTTCCCACATGCGTGGGGATGAACCGGTTGGTTTTCGATGGTTGAAGCGATGCCTGAGGTGTTTCCCACATGCGTGGGGATGAACCGCCAGCGTTGGGATTACCGCCAAAGTTGAAAGTGTGTTTCCCACATGCGTGGGGATGAACCAATACGTTTCCCCCCTTGCTCGTGCTCAAAAACGTGTTTCCCACATGCGTGGGGATGAACCGTCTTGTCCGACGACGTTGTTAGCTACGGTCGAGTGTTTCCCACATGCGTGGGGATGAACCGGAACGTTTGTAGCGTTGGCTGCTCCGAGTGTTGTGTTTCCCACATGCGTGGGGATGAACCGAGTTTTTAGAGAATCGTAGCCGCTTTGTGTCAGTGTTTCCCACATGCGTGGGGATGAACCGAAGTTTCTATTTTATCAGTAAATATTTTCATCGTGTTTCCCACATGCGTGGGGATGAACCGGAATGGCGCTGGCTTGAAAAAGCGCTATGGCGGTGTTTCCCACATGCGTGGGGATGAACCGCACGGTCATCGGTCGGTATCTAACGGTTTCATGTGTTTCCCACATGCGTGGGGATGAACCGTATTTGGATATGGGCGTTGTTAGAAAGCCAACGTGTTTCCCACATGCGTGGGGATGAACCGCCGTATTAATGAAATAGAGGGTAGGGGCGGTAGTGTTTCCCACATGCGTGGGGATGAACCGGGGATTATTCAGCTCGGCATGACGCCGGGCGAGTGTTTCCCACATGCGTGGGGATGAACCGCGAAAAAAACAGGAGTTAGTTACCTGCGATTTGTGTTTCCCACATGCGTGGGGATGAACCGCAGCCCAATCAGCAGCATCAGCAGCACCGCGCGTGTTTCCCACATGCGTGGGGATGAACCGAGTTGAAAGATAAGGCGGAGTCATATGCGGCCGTGTTTCCCACATGCGTGGGGATGAACCGTACACCATCAATTAAAACTACATCACGCTGCTGTGTTTCCCACATGCGTGGGGATGAACCGCTGGCTATCAGTCAGAGAGGGTAAGCCATCAAGTGTTTCCCACATGCGTGGGGATGAACCGTTGATTCGACATGGACGGGAATGTGATGAAAAGTGTTTCCCATATGCGTGGGGATGAACCGTACCAATTGAGCGCCTCGACCTGCCTCTTCTGGTGTTTCCCACATGCGTGGGGATGAACCGTCTGTTTGTTAATACGAATTTGATACGGCCTAGTGTTTCCCACATGCGTGGGGATGAACCGCTTGTTGAAGATAATGCGAAATTCGCAAAAGTGTGTTTCCCACATGCGTGGGGATAAGTCGTTATTTGAGAAGGCTATGGTGTCGTGTTACCTACAAAATACAAAGCTAAAAATAAATAACTCAACAACAGAAAATCAAAAGACCATTTGTAGATAAAAAAATATCTCCTACCCTCGATTTTTGATATATCATCCAGTTCGTAAAATGAAAGAGCCATATACAATGCCACACCATCTAAATACCGCCTTCTACCAGCAACACGCCCTCAATCTCTGCTACAGCTATCAGCAGTTATTAAAAAAACCATTAATCCAGTCGGATAATAATAGCTCTCTAATACAGCAGCTTTTCAATGCACCTTTTGCTTTGCTATCTCACGGCTTAGAAGATGATCCTATCTTTAATTTCGGCAACCAAGCGGCATTATCTTTATTTGAATATAATTGGGATGATTTTACTCAGCTACCTTCGCGTTTATCGGCAAAGCCGGTGGATCAAAATGAGCGGCAGCGTTTATTGGATGCGGTAAGCCAGCGTGGATTTATTGATAATTACGCCGGCATTAGAATCGCGGCATCGGGTAGGGAGTTTTTAATCGAAAACGCAGTAGTGTGGAATGTGATTGATAAAGACGGCCGCTATTGTGGTCAGGCCGCCGCTATCTAAAGAACTTGCTAGGCACTGGTAATCGGTTTGCTGTTAGAGAAGTTTTCAGCTTTGCCTGTCGCGTTGTAGGTTTGTCCTGAGCCTGTTTCACCTCGTAATATATTCATAAAACGATCAACACTTTGCTGCATGCCACCGAGAATGCGCTCGTTTATCATAAGCATTTCCTGGCAATCGGCTAATTGCTTTTCGATGCTTTCCCATAAAGGCAATAATTGCACATGACTAATCACATCTAACTTAATGATAATGTCTTTCCAGCGATCGGCTTCTGTCGATAACTGATTGCGACGCAATAAGGTGGTACGTAACTCGTTACGTTTTTCCATGCGCTTAACAATAACAATTTTCTGCTCGGCACATTCAGCAATAATTTTATTATCTCGCGCTTCCAATGCAACTCGCTCCGACGTTAACAATGTCGTTAAACTATTTAAATCGGATTGGTCGGCACCTAAGGATTGATATATTTCACCGGCTAATAAATTGAGCGCAGCGGTATCAATGTTTGCTTGATGTGGCGCCTGCTGATTGGATGAATCTTTTGATGCATCGCGCTCTGTATTTTTGGGCAGGTGACCTTGTAGATTACCTGACATTTTTTCTTGTGGCATAACTTTAGTCCCCGCATGTGTATCAGGGGAAAAGACATTTAGTAACTCGGTAAACATGGCATCGAGTTGGGCAAGTTATCGGTTAGCTATTTCAGCTAACTGATAATAGCTAACTGCCGAAAAACTGCTCATCAGCCAAAATACGCGTTGCTACCTGATTGGCATCAACTGTGTAGGAACCATTATCAATGCGTTCGCGAATATCATTGACTCGCGCTTCATCAATTTCTGGTAGTGCTTGCAAATCACGCTGAATACGACTGAGCTCTTGTGCGCGTACGCTCAATTGAACGGTATCATGTTTATTATCAACTAACGCTTCGGCACTAGCGCGACCATTGGCTTCGCTATTGCTGTTGGCATTATTGTCAACGCTACCGCTGTTTCGAGCGGTGCTCGATTGAGGGCCGTTAACATTGTTGATGTGATTAACCATGTTCATTCAAACTCTAATCATTGATTCATTTTAGTGTGTTGCTGCATCCTAAACTGCTGCTGTCGTTCGTTTGGGTCTTTTCCGTTTTGTACTCACTTAATCATTTTGACTGATATAAATGGTACGTATTTCAACTCAAGACTTAAAACACCGAAGCGGGATGCGTTTATACACACTACCTTTATCGGCCATTTTTTTTGTAACTTGAGTCACGTTTTTAAGCATTTTTAGATTAAGCCATTGGCTTATTTTAAGTGCTTGAATTCCTTTAAAAAACTGTTCTTACCTTTTGCTGTTTTCATCTTGTTTGATGGTACTTATAGGGCGATAACTGCCGTTCTAGGGCTTACATCACCGTTTGGACTTTGCCAGGCGCAATGACTTTTGCTTTGATAATGCGCTGTGAGCTGAGATTCCGTACTTTAATCTGCTGGCCTTTACTGCCATCTGCCATGGCCGTGCCGGCCATTTTGGCACTAACGCCATGAGAGTTCGCAATAATCATCACTTGATCACCGCGCTTAATCCATTTGGGCAGGGTTAAGCCACTATTACTTAAGGGGGTTCCTGCGGCAACAGGGCGTGTGGCTAGGGTGCCAATAGCATCGTTAATGCGCGTTAAATAATCGCTGTTTATGCCTTGTAGCTTTTGCTCACGAATCACAATATCGGCCGCGGTAATTACTTCATTTCTTTGTATGGCGCGAACAGCGGTGACAACAGATTGCCATTGTTCAAAGTTGACCGGAATAAAAACGCCCCAAGGTTTGTGATCATCGCATCTGACTTTAATGAGTTTTCGACCTGATCGTGCATTGCCTTTTTGTGGGGTAAAACTGAGGGCTTGTGTGCAGCGCCTTAGTGTCAGTCTCGAATCGATGTTTGCAGCACTATATTCAATACGCGTATGAGGATTTTCGACGCTGGCTTGCTGCTGAACAAAGGCGAGAGTTAAGGCCTGAATTTCAGCGGCGTTGATGGTTGTTGATAGCGGCGTGGTTATTTTCTCTAAGTCACTGGCTGCCTGGGTGTTTTGCTCATTGATGAGCTGAGTGGTATTGGCGCCATTGTTGGCGGAGCCTGGAATAGCCCAGAAAAGCAAAGCCATAATACAGGCAGCAGCGGCGTTTAAGCTGGCGCTATGAGCCGACTGACAATGCGCTTGTCGGCGGCTAATGCTCTGTTTGTTGATGGCGGCTGATGCGATGGACGCTATCAATGCCATGGATGCTTTTTTCATTCTAGAACTCGTATACGCCAAAAAACTGCCAATTGATTGAATTAGTAACTAAGGGAGCAATTTTCATGCCGTTCACGCGACGCTTTTTGTTCCCTTTAAAGCTCACTGGCTGAAACTTGACCGGCGTCACATCGCCATTTTTCGCCAGCCTTTGCCGCTTGGCGGCAGCGGCTTGCCGCAAACCCTTAAAAGATCACTAGTCCACTGCCTTTAAATTAATTAACTATATGATTTTAAACAATAAAAAGGTTATGGCATATCGGTTGCAATGTATCGGATGAGATAGCCCTTTTTAAAGAGAGAAAAGCAATGACAGCGATCAACTTTGCCAATGCATTAGGTGTCCATGAGCGGGCTTTGCATTTACGTACCGAGCGATCGGCGGTATTGGCGAATAATTTGGCCAATTCAGAGACGCCTGGCTATAAAGCGCGCGATTTTGATTTTCGCGCAGCACTACAAGCGGCTAAGTCAGATAAAAACGCCATGAATATGTCACGTACGCACAAGGGCCATATTATTTCTACGGCCAAAGGCCAAGGCGCATCGGTAGAGCTTTCTTATCGTGTGCCGCTGCAAGCCAGCATTGATGGCAACACCGTAGATGCACAAATGGAAAGCGCTGCTTTTGCTCGCAACGCATTAGAGTTTGGTTCTAGCTTCCGCTTTTTAAATGGTCGCTTCGCTAGTTTGGGTAAAGCCATTAGCGGAAATTGATAAAAAGCCATTAGCGGTAACTGATAAAAAGCCATTAGCGAAAATTAAAAGAAACCCAGTTTAAAAAAACACAGTAAGAGATTTGAGTATGAGTTTAGGCAATGTATTTGATATAGCAGCGATGGGAATGAGCGTTCAAACGATTCGCTTAAACACCACTGCGAGCAATATGGCTAACGCAGAAACCTCTGCTAGCTCTGAGGCTGAGGCTTATAAAGCACTTCGTCCAGTCTTTGTGTCTAGCAATGAAAAAAATGCAGCTAACGGCTCACTTAATGGTTCAAGCCCCGCTGATTTCGGTGTGATGGTGCGCGAAATTGTTGAAAGCCAAGCGCCGGTTAATAAGGCCTATGAACCGAATAACCCGCAAGCTAATGAAGAGGGTTATGTTTTTTACTCTAATGTGAATTCTATAGAAGAAATGGCCGATATGATTTCTGCTTCACGGTCTTTTCAGATGAATGTCGAAATGATGAATACCACAAAATCCATGATGCAGCGTTTGCTGTCCATGGGTCAATAGTAAGGCAGGTCAGTAATAAAGCAATCAGCAGTTAATGATGACTGATTCTCTAAAATTAATGATTAAGTAAAATTAGGTACATAGCATGAATGAAATTAATAGCTCAACATCCGCCGAAATTATTAATTCCTTAGGCACTAAGGCTAACGCGCCAACAGAAGAGCAGGATTTAGGTAAGGATGCTTTTTTGCAGCTGATGATTGCACAGTTGCAAAATCAAGATCCTTTAAGCCCCGCTAAAAATGAAGACTTTATTGCACAGTTAGCGCAGTTTAGTTCGGTTGAAGGCATTCAAAATATTAATAATTCTATGGAAGAGTTAGCAAGCTCTTTCCGCTCTAGCCAAGCACTGCAGGCGTCTTCTTTAGTTGGTCGCCAAGTGCAAGTGAGTACGGATACTGCAACCTTATCAGCGGTAGGCCCAGTTCGGGGCACCATTGATTTAGATACCAGCTCCGCCAATATTAAGCTGTATATAGAAGGCCCTGATGGCCAAATCGTTAAAACTGAAGAGCTGGGTACTCAAGAGCGAGGCGCTATTGATTTTTCTTGGGATGGTACCGATGAGAGTGGCTTACGGGTTGCTGATGGCGCTTATCGTGTTTATGCCAGTGGCTTAGTAGATGGAGAAATTGCCGATTTACCCGTGGCAATTGGCGCGAATGTTAACAGTGTGACGGTGGGTCAAAATAATTCCATGGTATTAAATATTGAAGGTGTTGGTGCGGTGCCGCTTTCAGAAGTTAGCCGCTTTTTATAAACGCTACTTTTAACTCAGTGCATTGTGAATTAACCAATGCGCTTGTAAACCCAATTAAATATGACAGGCAGGAGATAGACAATGACTTTTAATACAGCATTAACAGGATTACGCGCAGCCACCAGTGATCTAAATGTCACGGGTAATAATATTGCTAACGCCAGCACTGTGGGTTTTAAACAGTCGCGTGCAGAATTTGCTGATGTTTATGCCAGCTCTGTTGTTGGTGGCGGTACTAACGCTATTGGTAATGGTGTACGTGTCTCTGATGTGTCACAGCAGTTTTCGCAAGGCAATATTAGCTTTACTGAAAATGCTTTAGATTTAGCAATTAACGGCGGCGGATTTTTTGTCTTAAGTGATCAAGGCTCGCAAGTGTTTACTCGTGCAGGACAGTTTGGTGTAGATGACACAGGTTATATCACCACTAATGATGGCGCTCGCTTACAAGGTTTTCCTGCGAATACTTCAGGTACGGTATCGGATGTACTTGGTGATTTGCAATTAAGTACGGCGGATATATCACCGCGTCAAACTACTTTAGTTGATATGTTATTTAATTTAGATGCTGATGCGGCTGTGCCAGAAAGTATTGTGAATACTGCTATTTCAGAGGGTGCTGTTGAGCAAGCCGCACAGGGTGCAACTAATGGCTATGCCTCTGGCACTATTGATATTAACGGCACTACTTACAGCATTCCTGCGAGCGCTAACCAGTCGGCCAGCGTTATTGCCGGCTCTCTTTCAGCAATTAGTGGTGTATCTGCTTCAGCGATTACCCGTGCCGATATAGTCATTCCTAGTGGCTCGGCAACAACTAACCAATTACGTATAAATGGTGCAGAAATTTTAGGTGCCGATATTACGCAAATCACTTCAGCGATTGATGCATTACCGGGTATTACCGCCTCAGAAGCTGGCGGTGTTATCAGTGTCGTTTCTACCTTAGGTGATGATTTAATGTTTACTGCTGGCGCTGGTTTAACCGCCAATGTTACGGGTGCAGGCGGTGGCGGCACTATCAATATTGACGGCAGCTTAACTAGCCCAGCTAACCAAGCGACAGTAGGCGGTTTAGTTAATTTAACGTTGGATGCTGGCCTTTCAGTTAGCGCAGGAACAACAACTTCGGCGGGCACTAATTTATTCCCTACAGTGCCAGCATTAACCTTGGTGCGCACAAACTCTTTTGATCCTGGTGATGGCAATACTTATAACGATGCAACATCAGTTACCATTTTTGATTCGCTGGGTAGTCGTCATGTGTTGTCGCAATATTTTGTTAAAGAGCCAGCCTCATTAACTGCGCCTAATACTTGGAGTATGTACGTACAAATTGATGGCGAAAATGTTGGTGATCCTGATGTGTTAGCGCCAAATGTTGCGACTATGGAACGTTTTACGCTTCGCTTTTTTAATGACGGTACATTAGATACGGCTAACAGTGATGAGCTGTTAATCTCTAACTGGACACCTTTAGATGCCGATGGCAACCCAGCCGGTGCCTTGGGTCCATTAACGGTTGCTAACGGTGCATCAACGCCTATTCCTACGCCTCCAGTAAGCTCTAATTTTGTTTTAGATGTGAATGGTTCATCGCAGTTTAGTGGCGGCTTTTCGGTAAACGAATTAGACCAAAATGGTTTTGCTCGCGGTCGTTTGTCGAGTGTTGATGTTTCTGAAACGGGTGTTATTTTTGCGCGTTATAGTAATGGTGAAGCATTAACGTTAGGTCGAGTTGCACTGGGTTCGTTTGCTAATGAGCAGGGTCTTACGCCATTAGGTGATTCTACTTGGGGTCAATCGTTTGAATCGGGTGAGCCAGTTATTGGTGCGCCGCGAACAGCTTCTCTAGGATCAGTTACATCCGGTGCATTAGAAGATTCTAATGTTGAGTTAGCAGAAGAGTTGGTGGCTTTGATTATTGCGCAAAGAAATTTCCAAGCGAATTCACGAACCATTGAAACCGCTAATGAAATTCAACAAACCATTATCAATCTTCGTTAATTATTTTTTAATTTTTTATAACAGCTAAATAGATAAACGAACAGGCGGGTTAAATAGTGGATCGTGCATTATACATTTCAATGACAGGTGCCAAGCATAATATGCTTGAACAGGCTGCGCGTTCGCATAATTTGGCTAACGTCTCAACCGTGGGTTTTAAAGCGGATTTAGCTAACGCTATGTCTATGCCCATTAAAAGCGGTGATGGTTATAACAGTCGTGTTTATGCAGTTACACAAACGCCGGCTGTTGATTTAAGCAGCGGCCCGTTAATTGAAACTGGTCGTGAACTTGATGTTGCTGTCGATGGTGATGGTTGGATTGCGATACAAGCCAATAATGGCGATGAGGCTTATACCCGCGGTGGTAATTTAAGTGTCGACAGCTTTGGCTTGTTACGCAATGAGCGAGGCCTGTTAGTGATGGGTAACTCAGGACCTATTGCTATTCCTGAAGCCGAAAAAATAGAAGTAGGTGTCGATGGCACTATTTCAGTTCGTGCTTTGGGGCAGGGGCCAGAAACACTGGTTGCCGTTGATCGTATTAAATTAGTTAATCCCGACACTAGCGCATTACAAAAGCAGCAGGACGGTTTAATTTATAGTCGTAATGATGTCGAAGCCTTGGATGCCAATGTGCGCTTACGTTCAGGTTTTTTAGAAAATAGTAATGTCAATGCCGTTGGCGAACTCACGTCAATCGTGGCATTGGCTAGACAGTTTGAAATGCAAATTAAGATGATGCAAACCGTCGCTGAAAATGCTGAATCGAGCGCCCGCGTATTGCAGGTTCAAGTTTAAACATATTGAACAATTAATTTAAGCGTATTGAGATACTAAAAACAGATTAAACAGTAGAGGTTACACCATGCACGCAGCATTATTTGCAAGTAAAACAGGATTAACTGCACAAGATAAGCAGTTAACTACTATCTCTAATAATTTAGCGAATGCATCGACCGCGGGTTATAAGCGTGATCGCGTTATCTTTGAAGATTTACTCTATCAAATTCAACGCCAACCGGGTGCGCAGTCCGCTCAGAATAATCAATTACCTTCGGGCTTGCAGTTAGGTACCGGTGTACGTGTTGTGGGAACGCAAAAGCAATTCACTACTGGTAATTTACAAGTGACCGATCAGCCTTTAGATATGGCGATTGATGGTCGTGGTTTTTTCGAAATTCTACAGCCTAATGGCAATACCGCTTATACCCGCAATGGTGAATTTCATTTAAGTGCTGACGGTGAAATTGTAACTGCCGGTGGTCTAGTGTTAGAGCCATCGATTACTATTCCTGAAGGTGCGCAGACAGTCACAATAGGGCAAGACGGTACAGTTTCGGTTTTGTTAGCCGGGGAGAGCGCCCCGACGCAAGTTGGTAATGTTCAGTTGGCTGACTTTATTAATCCTGCCGGTTTGCAGGCCATGGGTTCGAATTTATTTTTAGAGACGGCCTCTAGTGGTGCCGCTCAACAAGGTACGCCGGGCCTTAATGGCTTTGGCAGTATTCGACAAGGCAGTATTGAAAATTCAAACGTTAATATCGTTGAAGAGTTGGTCAATATGATAACCACTCAGCGTACCTATGAAGTGAATTCAAAAGTATTACAAACCACTGATCAAATGCTGCAATTTATTACGCAGAATATTTAGATTGTTAGGGTGATCGCCATGAAAAAAATAGTAATCAGAATATTTTTTATTAAGCGCTTTCAGTTAGCGCTAAGCGCTTTATTATTGATGAGTGGCTGTTCCGTTACGCCGCTATCTGAAAAGCCTGATACAGATGAATTTGCCCCAGTGTCTGTGCCGAGTAAAAGTAGCTTGCCGTTGAGTGCTGGCAGCTTGTTTAGTAATGAAGTGGGTGTGAATTTATATGATGATCGCCGTGCTTATCGTGCAGGCGATATTATTACTGTCACGCTAAATGAACGCACAGTGTCGAGTAAATCGGCCGAAACAAAAATAGATAAAGATGGCAAAGTTGAATTTGGTGAAGATACGATTCTAGGTAAGCTGGTCGACATTAAAGGTAATTCTTTACTGACCAATGTTGAGCAGTCACGTAGTTTTGATGGCTCTGGAGAAACTGATCAGCAGAATCGGTTACAGGGCAGTATTGCTGTCACTATTGCCGATGTATTACCCAATGGTTTGTTAGTGATTCGCGGTGAAAAATGGATGACATTAACCAACGGCCAAGAGTTTATTCGCATTAGCGGTTTAATTCGTCCTGATGATGTTGCTTCAAATAATACGGTTTCTTCGACCAAAGTCGCTGATGCACGTATTTCGTATAGCGGCACGGGTGATCTCGCTGCAGCAAACAAACAAGGTTGGGCTTCGCGCTTCTTTAATTCTTCTGTCTGGCCTTTTTAGGATGCCATTTATGAATCATCAACATTATTTCATTAAAAAACTTAGCCAAGTATTACTTATGGCCAGTTTGTCATTAGTCAGCGTTATTGCGCAGGCAGATCGCTTAAAAGATATGGCATCGATTGCAGGTGTTCGTTCTAACGCCCTAGTCGGTTATGGCCTAGTGGTTGGTTTGGATGGTTCGGGTGATCAAACCTCACAAACGCCTTTTACTACGCAGTCATTCACTAATATGTTGAAGCAGTTTGGAATTACCACGCCAGAAGGCGCGCGATTTCAGTTAAAAAATGTAGCTGCAGTAGCGATTCATGCGGAAATTCCAGCGTTTGCAAAGCCTGGACAGACAATCGATATTACGGTGTCCTCTATTGGTAATGCAAAAAGTTTACGCGGCGGAAGCCTGTTGATGGCACCGTTAAAAGGCATAGACGGAAAAACTTATGCCTTAGCCCAAGGTAATCTTGTGGTTGGTGGTTTTGGTGCACAAGGCAATGATGGTTCAAAAATTACTGTGAATGTGCCTAGCGTTGGTCGTATTCCTAACGGTGCAACGGTTGAGCGAATGATTGATAGCGGTTTTGATACAGCCAGTAATATTATCTTTAATTTGCATCGCTCTGATTTTACTACAGCGAAGCGCGTTGCCGATAGAATCAATACGGTTTTTGGTCCTGATGTTGCTCAAGCTTTAGATGCAGGTTCAATTATTGTTTCGTCACCCGCAACCGCTAACCAGCGAGTGACTTATGTTTCTGTATTAGAAAATCTTGAAATAGAGCAGGGGCAGGCCTCGGCAAAAGTTATTATTAATTCTCGTACTGGCACTATTGTTGTTGGCAGTAGCGTAAAAGTTTCACCGGTTGCCGTTACGCATGGCAGTTTAACGGTGACCGTTGCAGAAAGTGCTTCAGCAAGCCAGCCTAATGCACTAGCCGGTGGTGAGACCGCTATTATTGCTGACTCGGGAATAGAAATTGAAGAAGAGCGTAATCGTATGTTTTTGTTTGATGCGGGTACGCAGTTAAATGAAATTGTTAGAGCGGTTAACTTAGTCGGCGCAGCGCCGGGTGATTTAATGGCCATTCTTGAAGCTATGAAACAAGCGGGTGCACTGCGCGCTGAGCTTGTAGTTATTTAACAGCTATTTAAAGGTTATTTAAAAGTCATTAAAAAGTCATTTAAAATTTATTGAAAGCTATTCAAAAATAGATAAAGCGGTTACTCAGGTCAATTATGTCAGCACTTACATCCACCCATGCTAGCTCGATGTCTGCGTCACCCGCAGCGTATGGTGGTGGTCATAGTTCTGTGTACAGTGATCTGCAAGGTTTGCAATCAATTAAGCAGCTTGGGCAGGTTGATAAAGATGCTGCTTTAACTGAAGTCTCTAAACAATTTGAATCTATTCTCGTCAATATGATGTTAAAGAATATGCGTAGTGCGACTAACGTATTTTCTGAAGGCAGTTATCTTGGTGGTGATCAAGTCAGCTTTTATCAAGAGATGCTGGATGATCAGTGGAGTGTTGAATTAACGCGTGGTGCTGGCTTGGGTTTCGCTGATCCGATGTCTCGTCAGTTGAGTGGTGAAAAACGTGATAGTAAAGGTGGTGATGTAGCGGCGTCTTCTATGTCAATTGAGGAGGTCTTGTCTAGCGCTAGAATCACTAATCAACGCAGTGAATTTATTGCCCCCGTGTCTGCTGGATCAGCGCTATCGAATACCAACGCATCATCAAGCGCCACGCCGCGTTTTGATTCGCCAGAAGCGTTTGTTAAAGGGCTTTATGATAGTGCTCAGAAAGCGGCTAAGACTTTAGGTGTTGAACCCTCTACGTTATTAGCGCAGTCGGCATTAGAAACCGGTTGGGGGCAGCATTTGCCGAGTGGTAAAGATGGTCAGCACGGTTTTAATTTATTTGGTATTAAAGCCGATAGCCGATGGGATGGTCCAGTCACGAATGTTGATACCTTAGAGTATTTTTCTGGCCAGCCTATAAAAGTGAATGCGAATTTCCGTCAGTATGATTCCTTTGAACAAAGTTTTAATGATTATGCTGAATTTGTGAGTTCGCAATCTCGTTATCAGCCAGCCTTAGAAAAAGCTTCGGATGCTGCTGGTTATATTCAAGCGCTACAAGAAGCCGGTTATGCAACCGATCCAAAATACGCTGAAAAAGTACAAGGCATTCTTAACCGTGATGTCTTTAAAAAGGAATTATTAGATGCCACGTTGGTTTCATTGTCCGAGCAATTGCCTCATGGATAAATCTTATTTAGATAGTCAGGATAGAGGTCAGTAATGGGATTGCTCAATATCGGAGTGACAGGTTTACTTGCTAGCCAAACGGCAATTAATACGACCGGTCACAACATTGCTAACGCTAATGTTCAGGGCTATAGCCGGCAAGAGGTTGTGCTTGAAACAAACACGCCTAAATTTGGCGGGGGCGGCTTTGTTGGTAATGGTGTTGAAGTCGAAACTATTCGGCGGATTACCAATGAATTTATTACTCAGCAGTTGCGAACGGATACGGCCAATTTTGCTGAGTTAGATGCCTTTGCCACGCAAATAGCTCAATTAGATTCGGTTATTGCTGGTGCGAATACGGGTTTAACGGCAGCGTTAGACAGTTTTTTCTCGTCACTACAAGCCGCAGCAGATTCGCCGACCTCTCTTCCGACACGGCAGTTAGTGTTGAGTCAAGGCGAGCGTTTAGCGCAGCGATTCAATGTCTTGCAAGCGGGCATATCTGCGCAGACTGATAATGTGAATAGCCAGATACGTTCAATTGGCTCTGAAGTTGATCAGCTTGCGCAGAGTATCGCAAAATTAAATGGAGATATTACTGCGGCACAAGGTTTTTCAACGTCAGATCAAGTGAATGATTTATTAGATGCCCGCGAAGAAGCATTGCGTCAACTGTCTGAACTAGTGTCATTTAGTACTTCGGAACAAGACGGTAATATTATTAATGTCTTTGTCGGTGGCGGACAACCTTTGGTGTTAGGTAGTAATGCTAATCGTGTAGTGACAATGGATAACCCCTTAGATCCCAGTCGCACAGAGTTAGCCATTAATGTGAATAACAATTTGCAAATGGTCACAGATAGCTTTTCTGGCGGTAACTTAGGTGGGTTGTTACGCTACCGTGATGATATTTTGGATAAGGTTCAAGGTAATGTCGGCGTATTAGCGATTGCAGTTACCGATATGTTTAATGCTCAGCATCGCGCGGGTATTGATTTAAACAGTAATCAAGGTATCGATTTTTTTACACCCATTAATACCGATGCTTTAATGCGAGAGCGGATTAAAGCCTCCAGTAATAATGGCTTTCCGAATGATCGTGATGCATCGGTATCCATTGATAATGTGTCACAACTAACAGGCAGTGACTATCGATTGAATTTAGGTGGCTCTGGCACATTGAATTACACTTTGGTGCGAGCCAGTGATCAAGCCATTGTCTCAAGTGGTATGTTGTCGAGCAGTTTTCCGCAGACAATAGTCACTGATCAAGGTTTTTCTATTAACTTAAGCTCAGGGAGCTTTCAAAATAGCGATAGTTTTTTGATTAGCCCAACACTGTCTGCGGCTGAAAGTATGGCTTTGAATATTCAGGACACGGCATCATTGGCGTTAGGCTCACCAATTATTGCCGGTGCCAGTTTAGGGAATTCCGGTACAGGGGTTATTTCGCAGGGCGGAATTATTCGTGTCGGTGATATTGATTCACAAAGCTTACCGGCTTTTGCGACAGCGGGGCAATTATCACCACCTTTACTGATTCGTTTTACTAGCGCCTCAACTTACGATGTGTTGGATAATACTGACCCGCTTAACCCACAGAATTTAAGTCCGCCTTTACGTAATCAAACCTTTGCGCCTAATCAAAGTAATAATTTATTACCGCAAGATTTAAGTGCTACCTATATATCGACATCGGCAGCGCATGTTTTTTCTGCACAGATAGGTATTATTGGCAGTGGTGTCAGCAATGGTTATCCTGATCCTAACCCACTAATAACCTCTGAGACTATTACAGTTAACACGGTTAATGCGGCGACGGGATCTACCAGTGTCACCTCAGTGAATTTGTTAGCCGGTGAGTCGGCTGCCACGGCTGCAGCGCGTATTAATACTTTGAATGGTGTAACAGCAACGGCTAACACTTCGGCTACGGTGAATATTGTCGATGACGGCGATGCTGGTTTATTGCGCATCCGTTTTAATGGCGTGACATTAACTGATCCGGCATTAGGCACTGTGCCTAACCCTCTGACGAGTGATTTTCTTGCTGAGCGAATCAATCAAGTTTTTGCGGGTAGTGGCACTAGCGCGAGTAGTGACGGCACCTTATTAACCGTGCGCTCAGTCAGCGGTGCAGACTTACGCTTTGAAGAGTTTGGTAGTGATCCCAATGATCGCCTCGAAATCGTTAATATTAATGGTGCGGCAACGAATATTTTAGTTTTTAATAATCAAGAAGCTGTTGTCGGCGGCACCATAGATATCATTACTGATGCGGGATCGACTATCAGTACATCGGGTGGTTTATTTACTAACCCAACCCCGCAGCCATTACCTGTATATTTAGGTTATCAAGTGAGTCTTGCTGGTTCGCCAAATGTGGGAGATACTTTCTCGATTGGTTTTAACGATTCAGGCGCGGGCGATAATCGTAACGCCTTAGCTTTAGCCGGTCTGCAAACGGCCGATATTCTCGATAATGGCACACTGAGTATTGCGCAGGGGTATAGTCAGTTAGTTGCCCAGGTTGGCTCACAAACCGGTGCTGCAAATATTGATCGAGAAGCGGTACAGTCGCTATTATTCCAAACCACGGCAAGACGAGATTCTGTGGCCGGTGTGAATTTGGATGAAGAAGCTGCGCGCTTGATTCAATTTCAGCAATCTTATACGGCTTCGGCGCAAATCATAACTGTAGCAAGAGAGATTTTTGATACCTTATTAGGGGCTTTTCGTTAGCCTGTCGATTACTGAATTAATAAGCACTTAAATAGTGGGTTTTATGCGTTTATCATCATCACAAATTTATACGACAGGATTGCGAGGCATTACTAATGCTTCGGCCGAAGTTGCTCGTACACAAGAGCAAATTGCTTCGGGTAAGCGCGTGCTAAGTCCATCGGATGATCCTGTCGCATCGACGCGTATTATGGCGCTAGAATCTGAATTAAGCATGAGCAAGCAATACCAGAGCAATATGAATAATGTCGAAGGTCGCTTGCAGCGAGCAGAGACACAAATTGCGAATGTTGAAAACGTGATTGATCGTGTACGTGAGCTGGTTATACAGGCAGGTAGTGGTGCTTTAACCAATCAAGATCGCCAGCAAATTACTGTTGAGATTAATCAGCGACTTGAAGAATTAGTTGATTTGACCAATGCGCGTGATGAAACCGGCAGTTATATATTTTCAGGTTTTAAAACCAATACGCCTGCTTTTTCATCGGTAGGTGATAACTTCGCTTTTGAAGGTGATGAAGGTGTGCGTTATGAAACAATTGCTAATGGTCTGAAGATGGCCAGCAGTGAAAACGGTAAAGCGCTGTTTGCGGATATTGCCACGGTCAATAATAATGTATCGGTTGCGGCTAGTGTAACGAATAGTTCAGATGTTCAAGTGGGTCGAGGTTTAGTGGTTGATCAAGCGGCCTTTGATGCGGTATTTCCTGAAGATTATGCGATTATTTTTAACGATACAACCAATGTGTCGCCGGTGGGGCCTAATTATTCGGTGCAGCGTTTATCGGATGGTCAGTTAATAAGTACTAATGAGCCTTATGATCTGGCGACGCCAATTTTGATTAATGGTGTTGAGGTGACATTGAGTGACATTCCTAATCCAACCGATTCTTTTGTTATTCAATCGACGAATAAAGAAAATATGCTCAATACTGTGCAGCGTATAAGTGCGAGCATGGCGAGTTTTGCTGATCCGGTTGAGCGCAGTGCCTTTATTGGTGATGCCTTGGATAATCTGAGTAATATTCAAGAGAGTCTTTTGTCTGGGCGTGGGCGGATTGGTGCGCGGTTAAATACATTAGAGTCGGCTCGTAGTAGTCAGCAGAGTTTGGATTTGATTAGTACGGGCGTGCTGGATGAGTTACAGGGGCTGGATGATGCCGAGGCGATTAGTCGATTGTCGTTTCAGAGTTTTATTCTGGAGGCGGCGCAGCAGAGTTTTGTTAAAGTGGCGAATTTGTCGTTGTTTAATTTTCTTCGCTAAGAGCTAAGAGCTAAGAGCTAAGAGCTAAGAGCTAAGAGCTAAGAGCTAAGAGCTTAGTGTTTAAGTATTTTGTGGTGTTGTTATTAGATGGGTTTTATTTATATTGCTTAAGTTTTAAATTCAAGGTCGTCGGGGGTGGCCCGACACGCCAGTCACTTGTTCTTTGCTTGTGCAAAGAAAAGTAACCAAAAGAAAGCACACAATCTGACGAAGATTGATCCCGATATAACCTATTCGCTTTGGGGTGGTTTTAATCAGTACACCTTCACAGCGCCTACGAAAACGTTTTTCACTCGACTTAGTTGATCGTCAGAATCTAAGCTCGCCTCTAGCCAATATCATTCTGATTCCGCAGACTTTTCAAAACACAATGAGGCTACAACGAACAAGTTCAGTAGACTTCTTTTTATTTTAAAACATGTAAAAACCGTGCCTAACGGCCGATTTTTACTGTTGAGCTCCGCATGCCGCTCAAAAGGA
>Ga0209198_1000808_pt1 | contig 25946 bp, 22 predicted proteins | sample COGITO_mtgs_1105_2_FD_184804 | JGI IMG/M metagenome (GOLD analysis project Ga0209198, IMG submission 184804) | Pelagic marine microbial communities from North Sea - COGITO_mtgs_110519 (SPAdes) (version 2) | ecosystem: Environmental > Aquatic > Marine > Epipelagic ...
CGACAACGTGCAGATGGAAGTAACGTTGATTCACCCGATTGCGATGGAAGAAGGTCTTCGTTTTGCAATTCGTGAAGGCGGCCGTACTGTTGGCGCTGGTGTTGTAGCTAAGATTATCGAGTAATAGTTACACAGAGTCTGAAGCGCAAAGCCGAGGCATCTTGATGTCTCGGCTTAGCTGTCAGATAGGGAAAGCAATAAAAGTAACGCCGTAAAAGTTTAGAAGGCCAGTAGTTCAATTGGTAGAGCACCGGTCTCCAAAACCGGCTGTTGGGGGTTCGAGTCCCTCCTGGCCTGCCATTTTAAAAGCTTGGGAAATAACTTCGCATGAGTGTTGTAACAGACGAAAAACAGTTCCGACTAGACGGCCTCAAGTGGCTTGTCACGTTGTTGCTCGTGGGCGGTGCCATTTATGCTAATTGGTATTTCTCAGCAGAATCCGCACTTTACCGTGTTATCGGGTTGGTGTTAGTTTTAGTGATTGCGGCCTTTGTCGCATCGAAGACAGAAAAAGGTGCGGCTACTATCGAGCTGGCTATCGGTGCTCGCACTGAATGGCGCAAGGTTGTGTGGCCTACCAAGCAGGAGCGGAACCAGACAACGTTGATCGTTGTTGCGGTTATTTTATTGATGGCATTAATTTTGTGGGGTATTGATTCTCTGCTGAGTTATTTCGCCTCACTGATAATGGGCTAGGAGATAGCATGTCGATGCGATGGTATGTGGTACATGCTTACTCGGGCTACGAGAAGAAAGTTGCGCTAGCGATCCAAGATCGTGTGGCAATGCATAACTTGGGCGACCGATTTGGCGAGATATTAGTGCCAACTGAAGAAGTTGTTGAGATGAGAGCCGGCCAGAAGCGCACCAGTGAGCGTATGTTTTTCCCAGGCTACGTCTTGGTACAGATGGAATTAGATGATGATACCTGGCACCTCATTAAAGAGACGCCGCGTGTTATGGGCTTTATCGGCGGTAAGGCGGACAAGCCTGCTGCAATTACCGATAAAGAAGCCGACCTGATCTTGCGACGCGTGCAGGATTCTGGCGAAGCGCCACGACCCAAGACATTGTTTGAGCCAGGTGAAATGGTTCGCGTTACCGATGGTCCGTTTAATGACTTTAACGGTAATGTTGAAGAAGTTAATTACGAGAAGAGCAAGCTCCGCGTTGCCGTGTCGATCTTTGGTCGATCAACGCCAGTTGAGTTGGACTTTACTCAGGTCGAAAAAGCCTAGTAAAAATTATTTGATAGGCCTGTAATTCAGCAGGCGTATCGGGGAGCCAGTGAAGGATTGTTACTACCCTAGGTAGTTTGAATCTGGAGGCGCTAATACCCACCAGTGGAGAAGAAAGATGGCTAAGAAAGTAACGGCTTATATTAAGCTGCAAGTGCCTGCCGGTCAGGCCAATCCAAGTCCACCAGTTGGTCCAGCATTGGGTCAGCACGGTGTAAACATCATGGAATTCTGTAAAGGTTTCAACGCTCAGACTCAAGGCATCGAAGCAGGCGCACCTGTACCAGTAGTTATTACTGTCTATGGCGATCGCAGTTTCACCTTTGAGATGAAAACTCCACCCGCATCTTATCTTTTAAAGAAAGCTGCTGGTTTGAAGAGTGGTTCTGGTCGACCTAACACTGAGAAAGTGGGCAAGGTGACTCGAGCGCAGTTGGAAGACATCGTAAAAACAAAAGAACCTGATCTGACAGCGGCAAGTCTTGACGCTGCAGTTCGCACCATTGCCGGGTCAGCCCGTTCAATGGGCATCGAAACGGAGGGCGTGTAAATGGCCAAGTTATCCAAGCGCGTTCGTGCGATAAATGAAAAAGTAGAAGCTGGCAAGGTCTATCAGGTGACAGAAGCACTTGATCTGCTAAAAGAGCTGTCTACTGTTAAGTTTCCTGAGACCGTCGATGTTGCTATTAACCTCGGTATTGATCCTCGTAAATCTGACCAGGTAGTGCGTGGTGCAACCACATTACCTAATGGTTCTGGTAAAGCAGTCCGCGTCTGTGTATTTGCCCAGGGCGACGCAGCAGAAGCGGCTAAGGCTGCAGGTGCTGAGTTTGTTGGTATGGACGAGCTAGCTGAAGAAGTTAAAGGCGGCATGATGGCGTTTGACGTCGTAATCGCTGCTCCTGACGCAATGCGCGTTGTGGGTTTGCTGGGTAAGGTTCTTGGTCCACGTGGCCTGATGCCTAACCCTAAGTCTGGCACAGTTACGCCAGACGTAGCGACTGCAGTTAACAATGCTAAAGCAGGACAGGTACGTTTTCGTGCCGACAAGAGCGGCATTGTTCACGGCGGCATCGGCATCGTTAGTTTTGATGCGTCTGCATTGAAGCAAAATCTTGAGGCATTGATGGTTGATTTGGCGAAAGCCAAGCCTGCATCTGCCAAGGGTATCTACATAAAGAAGATTACAGTTTCTTCGACTATGGGTCCCGGTTTAGTTATTGATCAGAGCTCATTGGGCGAATGATCGGTCGGTGACGTAAGTCACCACAAAGGCTTTGGGGTCCGAGCTAGCCGTTAAACGCTAGCTTGGGTCGTTAAAGACCGTAGGTTCCCGAAAGGGGTTAATAATTGGTAGTGCAGTATTGCTGACAGTTTCCTACGCAGGCGGTGAACCCGGTACAGATTTTTGAACTGGTAATTATTCACCTAGGTGGTCGGTGTTAAACCCGACTGTAACTCAGGTAAATCGAGGAGATTTATCGTGGCATTGAATCTCGATGATAAAAAAGCAATTGTTGCTGAAGTAAACGAGACAGCCGCTCAGGCACTAAGCCTGGTGATTGCTGACGCCCGTGGCGTTGACGTAACCGATATGAATGCTCTACGTGCTAAGGCACGTGCTGAGAACGTGCAATTGCGCGTTATCCGCAACACCTTAGCTAAGCGTGCATTCGCAGAAACTGACTACGCTTGCGTAGAAGATGTTTTGGTCGGTCCGTCATTGTTTGCTTTCTCTATGGAAGATCCAGGTGCAGCAGCGCGTTTATTCAAAGACTTCGCGAAAGAAAACGAAGCATTTGAAGTGAAGGCGTTGTCGGTCAGTGGTCAACTGCTTGATAAGGGTCAAATTGACATCCTTGCTAGCTTACCAACTCTACATGAGGCTCTTGGTATGTTGGCTGGCGTTACATTGGCTCCGGTTACTAAGTTGGTTCGTACTCTTAATGAGATACCAACGAAGACAACCCGTGCAGTAGCAGCAGTTCGTGATGCAAAGGAAGCCGCATAAGCGTCTTCATAACAAATAGATAAAACATTAGGAGGCCCAAAATGGCCCTATCAAACGAAGATATTTTAAACGCAATCGCTGAAATGAGCGTAATGGATGTTGTTGAATTAGTAAGCGCTATGGAAGAGAAGTTCGGCGTTTCTGCAGCTGCTGCAGTTGCAGCTCCTGCTGCTGCCGCTGGTGGTGGTGAAGCCGCTGCTGAAGAGCAGACTGAATTTGACGTAGTATTGTCTGCAGTTGGCGAAAAGAAAGTAAACGTGATTAAAGCAGTTCGCGCAATTACTGGTCTTGGCCTGAAAGAAGCAAAAGAGCTAGTTGACGGAGCACCTTCTACTATTAAAGAAGGCGCATCGAAAGCTGATGCTGACGACGCTAAGAAACAATTGGATGAAGCTGGCGCAACTGCTGAACTTAAGTAAGTTTACAGTGCTAGTGGCCTGATTTATCAGGTTGGGCTGAAGGGGTTTTCCCTTCGGCCCTTTCCTGCTTGTAAATACGGGAAGTTACAAGCAGAGCAAGCTTGAGAATAGTCTCAAGATTGGTATGTCCCAATCAAAGTTAATACCGAGGAATGCAAATGGCTTACTCCTTCACTGAGAAGAAACGGATCCGCAAAAATTTTGGCAAGTTGCCAGATGTTATGGATCTGCCGTATTTACTGGCAATTCAGCTTGATTCCTACAAAAATTTTACGCAGACGGGTGTTAAGGTCGAAGACCGCAAGAACACCGGTTTGCACGCTGCGCTCAACTCGATCTTTCCGATCGTTGGTTATTCTGGGCACGCAGCCTTAGAGTATGTCGATTATGTCCTAGGCAAACCTGCCTTTGATGTTGAAGAGTGTAAGCTCCGCGGCGTTACTTTCTCAGTACCTTTAAGAGTTCGCGTTCGCCTTGTTATTTACGACAAAGAGTCGACTAACAAAGCGATTAAAGATATTCGTGAGCAAGAAGTGTATCTGGGCGAAATCCCGCTGATGACTGGCAACGGTACCTTTATCATTAATGGTACTGAGCGTGTAATCGTGTCTCAGCTACACAGATCACCTGGCGTTATATTCGATCACGATAAGGGCAAGACCCATTCGTCCGGCAAACTCCTCTACACAGCGCGCGTGATTCCTTACCGCGGCTCATGGTTGGACTTTGAATTTGATCCAAAAGATCTGCTTTATGTACGTATCGATCGCCGTCGCAAGCTACCAGCAACTATTTTGCTGCGCGCTCTCGGTTACAACTCAGAAGAAATTCTTGAGAAGTTCTTCGACACCAGCGTATTTCATTATAAGAAAGAAGTATTTACCTTGGAATTGGATCCTGAGCGTCTACGTGGTGAGATCGCCGCATTCGACATTACAGATAAGAAAGGTACCGTGGTTGTTGAGAAGGGTCGTCGTATTACTGCCCGTCATATCCGCGAGCTAGAAAAAGGTAAGGTCACCACGCTAGAAGTTACTCCCGAGTACATGTTGGGTCTGGCTTTGGCGAAAGATGTTGCCGATCCTAAGACTGGCGAATTGTTGCTCGAGTGTAATACCGAGCTGACAGAAGAAAATCTGGCCCTTATTATTGAAGCCGGCATTAAGTCTGTTGAAACCCTATACACCAACGATCTGGATTGCGGTCCGTTTATCTCTGATACGTTGCGTGCTGATCCGTCACGAACTCAGCTGGAAGCGCTGGTAGAAATCTACCGCATGATGCGTCCTGGTGAGCCACCGACTAAAGAGTCAGCCGAGAACCTGTTCTACAACCTGTTCTTCAATCTAGAGCGTTATGACCTGTCTTCGGTAGGCCGTATGAAGTTTAACCGTCGCTTGGATCGTGAAGCTGAAGAAGGCGCAGGCGTGCTTTATGACGAGCGCTACTTCTCCATGCAGAAGACTGACGAAGCCAAAGAATTGCACGAGCAATTCGGCGATGCGTCTGACATCTCTGATGTAATGAAGACATTGATTCATATTCGAAACGGTAAGGGCTCGGTTGATGATATCGATCACCTGGGTAACCGTCGTATTCGCTCTGTTGGCGAAATGGCTGAAAACCAATTCCGTGTTGGTCTAGTACGTGTTGAACGTGCGGTTAAAGAGCGTCTGGGTGTTGCTGAATCTGAAGGCCTAATGCCTCAGGATCTAGTTAATGCCAAGCCTGTTGCTGCTGCCATGAAAGAGTTCTTTGGCTCAAGCCAGCTCTCTCAGTTTATGGATCAGAACAACCCGCTGTCAGAAATTACGCACAAACGTCGTGTTTCAGCCCTAGGGCCCGGTGGTCTTACCCGTGAGCGTGCAGGCTTTGAAGTCCGTGACGTACACCCGACTCACTACGGTCGAGTATGCCCAATTGAGACTCCTGAAGGACCAAACATTGGCCTGATCAACTCATTGGCAACCTACGCGCGTACTAACAGCTACGGCTTTATTGAAACACCCTACCGTAAGATTATTGACGGCAAGGTAACCGCAGAGATCGAGTTCCTTTCAGCGATCAATGAGTCTCAGTATGTTATTGCACAGGCTTCTGCAAAAATAAACAAGAAAGACGAATTTGCAGAAGACATGGTGGCCGTGCGTCACCAAAATGAATTCACCGTTAAGCCTCCCGAAGATATTGATTACATGGACGTGTCACCACGCCAGGTAGTATCGGTAGCAGCCTCGTTGATTCCATTCCTTGAGCACGATGATGCAAACAGGGCCCTGATGGGTTCGAACATGCAACGTCAGGCCGTTCCAACTCTGCGCGCAGAAGCACCTTTAGTTGGCACTGGTATTGAGCGCACTGTAGCCAGTGATTCCGGTGTTTGTAAGGTTGCCAAACGTGGCGGCCTTATTGAGAGTGTTGATGCTGGTCGTATTGTTGTTCGTGTCAGTGATGAAGAAACAGCCTCTGGTGATGCGGGTGTAGATATCTACAACCTCACTAAGTACACCAGATCTAACCAGAACACCTGTATCAATCAGCGTCCTATCGTAAAGAAAGGCGATATTATCTCCCGTGGAGACGTATTGGCTGATGGTCCTTCGGTTGATCTGGGCGAGCTGGCTCTTGGGCAGAATATGCGCATCGCATTTATGCCTTGGAACGGTTACAACTTCGAAGATTCGATTCTGATCTCTGAGCGTGTTGTTCAGGAAGATCGCTTCACCACTATCCACATTCAGGAACTGACTTGCGTTGCTCGCGACACTAAGTTGGGCTCTGAAGACATTACTGCCGACATTCCAAATGTTGGTGAAGTAGCGCTGGCCCGTCTCGATGAGTCAGGTATTGTGCATATTGGTGCAGAGGTTTCTGCCGGTGATATTTTGGTTGGCAAGGTAACGCCTAAGGGCGAAACCCAGCTTACGCCGGAAGAAAAACTATTGCGTGCCATTTTCGGTGAAAAAGCGTCTGACGTTAAAGACACTTCCCTACGTGTTCCAAGCAGCATCAAGGGTACTGTTATTAATGTTCAGGTGTTTACTCGCGATGGCTTGGACAAAGATCAGCGCTCTCTGGACATCGAGAAAACTGAGCTTGACCAGTATCGTAAAGATTTAAACGACGAGTACCGCATTGTTGAAAATGCCACACTCGGTCGTTTGTTTACCTCTTTGGTAGGCGGCAAAGTAAGCAAGGCTGCCGGTCTTAAAAAGGGCGAGACATTAACTGCTGAAGCAGTTGCCGAATACAGCACCGATGATTGGTTTGCTATCCGCATGGAAAAAGCGGCTTTCAACGACCTGATTGGTGCAGCGCAAACTCAGCTTGGCGAGCGTCGTATTGATCTCGACGATCGTTTTGAAGAGAAGCGTGGCAAGTTGCAGAGCGGTGATGATTTAGCGCCTGGCGTACTGAAAACCGTTAAGGTTTATCTGGCCGTTAAGCGTCGTATTCAGCCCGGTGACAAGATGGCTGGTCGTCACGGTAACAAAGGTGTTATCTCGGTAATTAAACCTATTGAAGACATGCCTTACGATGAACAGGGCGAACCAGTTGATATCGTGCTCAACCCGCTAGGTGTTCCATCGCGAATGAACGTTGGTCAGGTACTTGAAACCCATATGGGTATGGCTGCTAAAGGTCTGGGTGTTAAAATTGACGCCATGATCAAAGCACAGTCTAAAGCTGCTGAGATTCGTAAATTCTTGCAAGAAATCTATGACGTAGGCGATACCGTTTACGGCACCGATCTGAAAGAACTGAGTGATGGTGAAGTTCTTGAGTTAGCCTCCAACTTACGTAAAGGTGTGCCAATTGCGACGCCAGTATTTGACGGCGCTCACGAAGTAGAGCTGAAGAAAATGCTCGTGTTAGCTGGTTTGAATGAAAGTGGTCAAACTGAACTTTACGATGGTCGCACAGGCGATAAGTTTGAACGTCCTGTTACTGTTGGCTACATGTACATGCTCAAGCTTAACCACTTGGTAGACGACAAGATGCACGCTCGTTCAACCGGTTCTTACAGCTTGGTTACTCAGCAGCCGCTGGGTGGTAAGGCACAGTTTGGTGGGCAGCGATTTGGTGAGATGGAAGTATGGGCGTTGGAGGCATATGGTGCCGCTTACACGTTGCAGGAAATGCTTACCGTTAAGTCCGATGATGTTGCAGGTCGAACCAAGATGTATAAAAACATCGTGGATGGCGATCACCGAATGGAGCCTGGCATGCCAGAGTCATTCAACGTGTTGGTTAAAGAGGTGCGCTCACTCGGCATCAACATGGAATTGGAAAACGAATAAGCGCTGTATTGCTTAATAATGGCCGGGGCGAACAATCGCCTCGGCAAACCCAGTTACTGGAGGAAAAGCCTTGAAGGATTTAGTCAACCTACTCAAGCAGCAAGAACAAAATACTGAATTCGATAATATTCGAATCGGTCTCTCATCGCCTGAAATGATCCGCTCTTGGTCATTTGGTGAAGTTAAAAAGCCTGAGACCATCAACTACCGTACCTTCAAGCCTGAGCGCGAAGGTCTTTTCTGTGCCAAAATTTTTGGACCCGTAAAAGACTACGAGTGCCTGTGCGGAAAGTACAAGCGTATGAAGCATCGCGGCATTGTCTGCGAGAAATGTGGTGTTGAAGTAACACTCACAAAAGTACGTCGTGAGCGCATGGGTCACATTGAACTGGCCTGTCCAGTTGCTCACATCTGGTTCCTTAAGTCTCTGCCATCGCGCATTGGTTTAATGCTAGATATGACATTGCGTGAAATTGAACGCGTACTGTATTTCGAATCCTTTGTTGTTACCGAACCTGGTATGACAACCTTGGAAAAAGGTCAGTTACTGACCGACGAAGAATACTTTGAATCTCTCGAAGAGTTCGGTGACGAGTTCACTGCAACCATGGGTGCCGAAGCAATTCAGGCACTGCTTAAAGAGATTATTCTCGAAGACGAGATTGCGGATATCCGTGAGGAAATCCCCAACACTAAGTCTGAGACCAAGATTAAGAAATTTTCTAAGCGTCTTAAGTTACTAGAAGCGTTTCATGGTTCCGGCAATAAGCCAGAGTGGATGGTGCTGCAAGCACTGCCAGTTCTGCCACCAGATCTACGTCCCCTAGTACCTCTAGATGGCGGTCGTTTTGCGACCTCAGATCTCAATGATCTGTACCGTCGAGTGATCAACCGTAACAACCGTTTAAAGCGTCTGTTAGAACTTAGTGCGCCAGATATTATCGTGCGTAACGAAAAGCGTATGCTCCAGGAATCTGTCGATGCATTGCTTGATAACGGTCGTCGCGGTCGTGCTATTACCGGTTCTAACAAGCGCCCATTAAAATCTCTTGCCGATATGATTAAAGGTAAGCAGGGTCGTTTCCGTCAGAACTTGCTGGGTAAGCGAGTTGATTACTCTGGCCGTTCTGTAATTGTTGTTGGTCCTACTCTTAGATTGCACCAATGTGGTCTGCCTAAGCGTATGGCACTGGAATTGTTTAAGCCGTTTATCTTCAGTAAATTAGAGTTGCGCGGTTTGGCGACGACAATTAAAGCGGCCAAGAAAATGGTCGAGCGTGAAGAGCCAGTGGTTTGGGATATTCTCGACGATGTTATTCGCGAGCATCCAGTGCTGCTTAACCGTGCACCCACACTTCACCGTCTTGGTATTCAGGCCTTTGAACCAGTGCTGATTGAAGGTAAAGCGATTCAGTTACACCCATTAGTCTGTGCGGCCTACAACGCCGATTTCGATGGCGATCAGATGGCAGTACACGTGCCGCTGACTATTGAAGCGCAGATGGAGTCTCGTGCTCTGATGATGTCGACGAACAACATTCTGTCACCCGCTTCTGGTGAGCCGATTATTGTTCCGTCTCAGGATGTTGTCTTGGGTCTTTATTATATGACTCGTGACCGAGTGAACGCGCTTGGTGAAGGCATGGTATTTGCCGATACTCGCGAAGTTTCTCGTGCCTATGCGACTGGCGCTGCTGATTTGCAGGCCCGCATCAAGTTGCGTATCAACGAAGTATTGGTTGATGAAGTAACCGGCGAGCGTACTGAAGATCGTAGAATAGTAGACACCACTGTTGGTCGTGCGCTGTTGTGGGAAGTTGTTCCTGCAGGCTTACCGTTTGAATTGGTTAACAAGCCAATGGTTAAGAAAGCAATCTCTACCGTTATCAACGAGTGCTACCGTCGTGTTGGTTTGAAAGAGACAGTTATCTTTGCTGATCAGCTGATGTACACCGGGTTTAACTACTCAACGCGCTCAGGCGTTTCTATCGGCGTTAACGACTTCGTTATTCCCGATGATAAGCATGAGATTATCTCTGGTGCCGAAGATCAGGTTCGCGAAATTGAAAGCCAGTTCGCGTCCGGTCTTGTTACCCAGGGTGAAAAATATAACAAGGTTATCGATATTTGGTCTCAGGCCAATGACCGTGTAGCCAAGTCGATGATGAAAGGCATCAGCACCGAGATGGTAATTAACAAAGACGGCGTGGAAGAGCAGCAAGATTCTTTCAACTCTGTATTTGTAATGGCCGACTCTGGCGCTCGTGGTAGCCCAGCTCAGATTCGTCAGCTAGCGGGTATGCGTGGTCTGATGGCGCGTCCAGATGGTTCAATTATCGAAACGCCTATTACGGCAAACTTCCGTGAAGGACTGAGCGTACTTCAGTACTTTATCTCCACTCACGGAGCGCGAAAAGGATTGGCGGATACCGCACTGAAGACAGCTAACTCCGGTTACCTGACTCGTCGTTTGGTTGATGTTTCCCAGGACGTGGTAGTAACAGAAGTTGACTGTGGTACGACTGAAGGCTTGTTGATGGCACCAGTTATTGAGGGTGGTGACATCATCTCCTCACTGGGCGATCGAATCCTAGGTCGAATTGTTGCACAGGATGTATTGAAGCCTGGCAGTGAAGAAATTGCAGTGCCTGCTGGCACTATGATTGACGAGCAATGGGTCGTGCGCATCGAATCGATGAGCATTGACGAAGTTATTGTGCGCTCGCCAATTACCTGTGAAGTTTCACATGGTATCTGTTCTTCTTGTTACGGACGTGATCTGGCTCGTGGACACCGTGTTAACCAAGGCGAGGCAGTAGGTGTTATTGCTGCTCAGTCAATTGGTGAGCCCGGTACCCAGCTAACGATGCGTACCTTCCACATTGGTGGAGCGGCATCGCGAGCCTCTGCGGTTGATAGCGTGAAAGTTAAGCAAGACGGTACTATTCGTCTGGTTAACCTCAAGACTGTGCAGAACAAAGACAAAAATCTGGTCGCTGTATCTCGATCTGGTGAATTGGCCATTGCCGATGAAAACGGACGTGAGCGCGAGCGTTATAAGCTACCTTACGGTGCCGTGATCAAAGTTAAAGACGGCTCTAAGGTTGCAGCGGGCGACGTAATTGCCAACTGGGATCCACACACTCACCCAATCGTGACAGAAGTTGCCGGTAAGGCAGCATTCTCTGGCATGGAAGAAGGCCTGAGTATCCGTCAGCAAACTGACGACATGACTGGTTTGACCAGCATCTCGATTATCGATCCCAACGAGCGTCCGGCTGCAGGTAAAGAACTGAAGCCGATGATCTCCTTGACCGATAAGAAAGGTAAAGAGCTGATTTTCCCGAACTCAACAGTGCCTGCCCATTACCCGCTGCCTGCTAACGCAAGTATCAACGTAATTGACGGCGACACTATCGATATCGGACAGATCATTGCACGTATACCGCAAGATTCTGGTGGTACTAAAGATATTACAGGTGGTCTGCCGCGTGTTGCTGATTTGTTCGAAGCACGTAAGCCTAAGGATCCTGCAATTTTGGCAGAGATCACAGGTACAGTTACTCTGGGTAAAGAGACTAAAGGCAAGTTGCGCTTAGTGATCACTCCAGATGACGGCCAACCATTGCCAAACGGCAAGCTACAGTACGAAGAGCTGATTCCGAAGTGGCGTACGCTTGGTGTGTTTGAAGGTGAGCACGTTGAGAAGGGTGAAGTTATCTCTGATGGCCCACCAATCCCACATGATATCTTGCGTCTTAAAGGTATCAGCGAGCTGGCTAAGTACATCGTTAACGAAATCCAGGACGTTTACCGTCTGCAGGGTGTGAAGATCAATGATAAACACATTGAAGTAATCACTCGCCAGATGTTGCGTAAAGTTGAGATCACCGATATGGGTGATTCGACACTGATTCGTGGCGAGCAGGTTGAATACCGTCGCGTGCTTGAAGAGAACGAGCGTCTGCGTCAAGAAGGTTTGCAGCCGGCCAAGTACGAGCGTCAATTACTGGGGATTACCAAAGCCTCACTGGCTACCGAAAGCTTTATCTCGGCAGCCTCTTTCCAGGAGACCACGCGAGTGCTCACCGAAGCAGCGGTTACCGGTAAAGCCGATCCACTGCGCGGCCTGAAAGAGAACGTGGTTGTAGGTCGTCTGATTCCTGCGGGAACCGGTCTGGCTTATCACGCACAGCGTCGTAAAGATCGTGAGAAAGTCGAAGAGCCAGTAATGAGTGCAGCAGATGTTGAAGCGGCACTGAGTGAAGCGTTAAGCGCGAATCTCGCTGAAGAATAAGGGCTAATTGCCAGTATTTGCCATCTACCTCCCTGGTAATGGCAATGCTGGCTTGACTCCCGGATGTGCGGTAATTAGAATGCCGCTCCCTTTTGAATCTAAAGGCTGGTATAGCTGGCGGATTCAAGGAATGTATGGCCTTCAAATAGGAAGGCATTTTTTATTTTTGGAGAAATATTGCATGGCAACGATCAACCAGTTGGTTCGTAAGCCGAGAAAACGCAAAGTCACTAAAAGTGGCGTACCCGCACTACAGGCCTGTCCGCAGCGTCGTGGTGTTTGTACCCGTGTTTACACTACTACTCCCAAGAAGCCAAACTCTGCATTGCGTAAAGTATGTCGTGTTCGTCTCACCAGTGGATTTGAAGTTACTTCATACATTGGTGGTGAAGGCCACAACCTGCAAGAGCACAGCGTTGTTTTGATTCGTGGCGGTCGTGTAAAAGATCTTCCAGGTGTTCGTTACCATACGGTACGCGGCACATTGGATACAGCGGGTGTAAATGGACGAACTCAGCGTCGTTCTAAGTACGGCACTAAGCGACCAAAAGCGTAATATCGGTTAACAACCAAGTAAGGCCAGGGCCTATCCCTGGAAAAAACCTGAAGAGAAGGGCAAAACGATGCCAAGAAGAAGAGTAGCAGCAAAGCGTGATATTCTGCCGGACCCTAAGTTCGGTAATGTCACGCTCGCTAAGTTCATGAACCACGTAATGGTCAGCGGCAAGAAGTCAGTTGCTGAGCGGATCGTCTACGGCGCACTCGACATTGTCGAAGAGCGTTTGAAGAAGAGCCCCGTGGAAGTGTTTGAAGAAGCGCTAGATAACGTAGCACCGTTGGTCGAGGTTAAGTCTCGCCGTGTTGGTGGTGCAACGTATCAGGTGCCAGTTGAAGTTCGTCCATCGCGACGTACAGCTCTGGCCATGCGTTGGTTAGTAGATTATGCCCGTAGCCGTGGTGAGAAATCCATGCCACAGCGTCTTGCTGGCGAACTGATTGATGCAGTTCAGGGTAAGGGCGGAGCAGTTAAGAAACGTGAAGACGTACACCGTATGGCAGAAGCCAACAAGGCGTTCTCGCACTTCCGTTTCTAATAAGATTAAGTTTGATTTAAACTTATCGCGAAAAAAGGTGGCTTTAATAGCCGCCTTTTTTCGCTTCTAAAATAAGGAAAATATCGTGGCTCGCAAAACCCCCATCAGTCGCTATCGCAACATTGGTATCTGTGCACACGTAGATGCAGGCAAAACCACCACCACAGAGCGGGTACTGTTCTATACAGGCATGTCCCACAAAATTGGTGAAGTGCACGATGGCGCGGCCACAATGGACTGGATGGAACAGGAGCAGGAGCGGGGTATCACCATTACCTCCGCCGCCACTACCTGCTTTTGGAAAGGAATGGACGCCCAGTTTGAAGATCATCGAGTCAATATTATCGACACCCCGGGCCACGTAGACTTCACCATTGAAGTAGAGCGGTCACTGCGCGTACTGGATGGTGCTGTCATCGTACTCTGCGGTTCTTCAGGGGTTCAGCCGCAGACTGAAACCGTATGGCGTCAGGCCAACAAATATGAAGTGCCGCGCATGGTGTTCGTCAATAAGATGGATCGCGCCGGGGCAGACTACATGATGGTCGTAGAACAGCTTAAAGAACGCTTGGGCGCACTGGCTGTGCCGCTACAGATGACCATTGGTGCCGAAGAAGAATTCAAAGGCGTCGTCGACCTCGTCAAGATGAAAGCCATCTACTGGAACGAAGCGGACCAAGGCATGACTTTCGAATACGGAGAGATTCCCGCCGACATGCTCGACGAGTGCCAAGAGATGCACGAATATATAGTCGAATGTGCGGCTGAAGCCACCGAAGAATTTATGGATAAGTACCTCGAAGAAGAGGCCCTGACCGAAGCCGAAATTAAGCAGGGCTTACGTATCCGCACATTGGCCAATGAAATTGTTCCCGTGCTGGGAGGCTCAGCCTTTAAGAACAAAGGCGTTCAGGCCATGCTCGATGCCGTGGTTGAATACCTGCCATCGCCCACCGAAGTCAAAGCCATCGAAGGCGAGCTAGAGAATGGCGAGCAGGGCACCCGTGAAGCGAACGACAGCGCCCCTTTTGCTGCATTGGCCTTCAAGATTGCCACTGACCCCTTTGTCGGTACCCTGACCTTTATGCGGGTTTACTCCGGCACCTTGGAGAGCGGCACAGCGGTCTTTAATTCCGTAAAAATGAAGCGCGAACGCGTTGGCCGTATGGTGCAGATGCACGCCAACAGCCGTGAAGAAATTAAAGAAGTATTGGCAGGCGATATCGCCGCCGCTATTGGTTTAAAAGATACCACCACCGGTGACACCCTCTGCGCAGAGAGCAGCAAGATTATCCTCGAGCGTATGGAATTCCCCGAGCCAGTAATCTCAGTTGCCGTAGAGCCGCGCACCAAAGCCGACCAAGAAAAAATGGGCGTAGCTCTGGGCAAGTTAGCGCAGGAAGATCCTTCATTCAGAGTGAAGACCGACGAAGAGAGTGGCCAGACCATTATCTCCGGTATGGGTGAGCTGCACCTGGATATTCTGGTCGACCGTATGCGGCGCGAATTTACCGTAGAGGCCAATATAGGTAAGCCGCAGGTTGCCTATCGCGAAGCCATTCGCAACACCTGCGAGATTGAAGGCAAGTTTGTCCGCCAGTCTGGTGGGCGTGGTCAGTACGGCCATGTGTGGATTAAGTTTGAGCCAGCAGAAGATGCTGGTGCCGAGGGCCTTGAGTTTGTGAATGAGGTTGTAGGCGGTGCAGTCCCAAGGGAATTTGTTCCGGCAGTGTCCAAAGGTATCGAAGAGCAGCTACAGAATGGCGTGCTTGCTGGCTACCCGCTACTGGGCGTTAAAGCCACCCTATATGATGGTTCTTACCATGACGTGGACTCGTCTGAAATGGCCTTTAAGATTGCCGGCTCCCTAGCCACGCGAGACCTTAAGGAGTTTGGTGGCGCCGTATTGCTGGAGCCCATGATGAAAGTTGAAGTAGTAACCCCAGAAGCCAATATGGGCGATGTGGTCGGCGACCTTAATCGTCGTCGCGGTATGATTCTGGGAATGGCCGACAGCCCAATGGGCAAAGTTGTCGATGCCGAAGTTCCCCTGGCAGAAATGTTTGGCTATGCGACAGACCTGCGTTCAGCAACTCAGGGCCGAGCCACCTTCACCATGGAATTTGAGAAATACGGTGAAGCACCGAAGAATATCGCCGAAGCCATCATGGCCAAAAATATGGGCTAAGGCTGGTTGTTTCTCTAACAGTCTCTAATCAAAGGGAGGCGGCTATTCCATGCACCAGTTTACTGAGAAGAGCCCCTTCAAAGTCCCACCTCTCCCATATTATTTTTTACAAACTCGCGGAGACTAAATAGCGATCAAGTTTTCTGTAGTGTCTAGCCAAAACCAGCAATAAGAAAATATAGATTTAATTGCCTTGGCAAATCCTAAAATCGTCAACTACTATCTATAAAACTCATAGGAAAATAGACCAGTAAACAAAGGATTACAATGAACACGAAAGCCTTATTAATACTCTCAGGGGTATTAAATTTGGTTTTACTCACTAATTTTGTTCCTAGCATTAATCAAACCTTAGATGACAAACCTCAAGTAACTGACAGCTCCGATAGAGATGTCCAAGACCCCAGTGGGCCCGACAAAACCAATTCTCTTAATGACTTAAAAAGCAGCGACTTGAGCGATCTTCAAGTCGCTATTTTGGTGTATGGAGAAATCAAATATAAGCAAAGTCAGAGACAGGGCGATTTGCCCAATAAATATTGGCAAGCCCACAACTTTTTCAGTAAAACTGGCCCTATCCGTAACAGGTTGATTGATGCTCAAGAGATAAGATCGGCCCTGATACAGCAATTTGGCGACGAAGCGTCTCAAAACCCCGTTTTCAAAGACGCCTTTTACCCTTTATCGCATCACGCCAGTTTCCTTACATCCGCCCAGCAAATCGCACTTAACAAACAACGGGTGGAACAGCAGATCAACCGGCTTGAAGAACCGCCCGCAAAAAGCTTAATCACTAGCCCTTCGGCTCAGCCTATGGTTGGCATTCACAGGCTCAAGGAAACGGATATTCGCAGCGTAATCGGAGAGAAGGCTGCATTTGAATATGGCCTTCGACACTCCTATTTGTCAGATAAGCTACGTCAAAGCGGAGTCGATTTCAGCGAAGAGTCTTTCCGTGACACCTACGCGATTATGGCCACTTCATTTGGTATGACCAATAGTGAACAAATTAGCCCTCAAACCTTAATAATCCAGCGCAATGAGCTTAAAGAAGCACTCGGAAATGAAGCAGCCTTGCGAGTACTTGCTGCTCTAGATCACCGCTTCACTCGGTTAAACCATATAGCTGAACAGAAGGATCTTACAGACGAACAGGTATTTTTCGTTTACGAGGTAATTTCCCAGAGCGAAATGGAAATGGTAGAAGCCTATGAGCTTCGTAAGACAAACCCAGAACGAAGTGCGCAATTAATGCGTGATGCTTCTCTTAACAAGCAACAACAACTCTACAGTTATCTAGGCGAAGACCTCGCTAAATCGGTTACCCGTGAATTCAATAAGCCAATTACCGGTAGCAGGGCTCCAACAGGAATCATATTAAGAAAATAAGGATAGCTAATAGCTATTCAATTACCCACTTAACAATGATAAGGAAGTCATTATGAAATGCTCGTTAACTAGGCAAATTTATACATCGCTATTGTTAATAATCACCTCTGCAATTTTCTCTGTACAGGCCCATGCAATATCGGCATCCGTGCCAACAGTGCAGGCTGGGGAAAGTTACTCAGTAACCTATGCACCCCAGCCGATATTGCAAGAGAGAGTTGGGGCAACTGGCACCTGGACATTTGTTACAGGAACCAATGGCGTAGCGGAGTTCTCGGGCAAACCTGAGGGCATCTATTACTACCGTGGAGTCACAATTGATTTTTACTCGGGATTTCCTCAGTTTTATTACAGCAACGAAATCTCAGTCAATGTGTATAGCGGGCCCCCTATCGAAGTCGATGGAATATGGGACCAAAAAGACTATATCTATCAAGTTAGAAAAGGTGATATCAATGGGGACGGCAAGCTAGATTTATTCGTAAATCGTACTTCTGGTGGCAATGCCAATAACGGAGTATTAAATGCGACAATCCTGCAGCAACAGGCCGATAAAACTTTCCTGGCTATAGCCGCCACACCAGCCCAACTTAGCACAGCAGCTAGCTGGGCCACGGCAACCATAGAGGTAGTCTTAAGTGACTTTAATATGGATGGCTACGTCGATCTAATACTCAAAGGGATCAGCAGCCATATCGCAGGTGCCAATAACCAAATGGTCTTCTCTAAAGGCCAGCTATTCAGTGGGCAGGCCAGCTCGGTCAGAGACATTGATGACGACTTTGTTAAGACCTTTAGCAGCATTACGCACTGGCTTGGGGATAGTAATTATTTTGACAATAATATTATTACTGTTACTGGATATACCTACGTACTGACCTATGGCTGTCAGTACGACTGGTTTTACGGTGAGTATATCTGTGGGTTCTACTACGTTTTAGTCCCCTATACGGCAACTGGGTATGATGCTTCATTGATTTCACAAGATGCTTTAGACCTGCGAGATGCGCTAGAAGATGTGACCCAGGCAGGAGAGTTTGTATTAGATGCACTGTCCAATCCTGCTAAAGCAGTTGCAGACATTCTTGAAAGCATCCTTGGTGAGACCATTCTTGGCGGAGTACTTAGAAATGGCGGAATACTGCAAATAGAGATTGATGCCGGCCTTACGATAGGTTCACCACACTTAGATGATACGCGAGGGTTGGTTGTAAGGGGCCAGCTTGCAGAGGTTGGTGAGGAGACGGGTTCGTTTAATTCGCGACCTTTAACGCCTGGGGAGATTGCTATGGCTGTGAACAATGGCTTAGCAGTGGCAAATATTAATTCAGTCGAAGTCTTGAGGCGAGGTTTCGCTGGTCTTAAAGTTGCGGTTAACGATGGTAATATCTATATTCCAGATAATAATACTATTAACTTTCCATGGAGCGAGGACTACTCTGTACTCAGTGTGCAAGTAAGTACTGTTGAGCAAGCTATCTTTGTGCATGAACTCGTGCATATTTATCAACAGAGAACTTGGGCATGGGATGATGCGAGGGTGGGGCTAGAGAGTGCGCAAGCCGGATCTGACTATTGCTATGGGCCTTTTGATCCAGGTAAGTCATATTCAGACTACAATCAAGAAGAGCAGGCTGAAATGGTATCAGATCGCTTTTTACTGAATAAGGGGTTCTCTCAACGGTTGGTATGCAATAGATCGGTTAGCTTACAGCAACTTGATGGAGTTATTGACCTATGAAATTTATTCTACTGACGCTAATTATGATGTTGTCAGCTTGCTCACATGCTTTTGAGACAATTCAGTGTCAGGAAGAAGCGGCAATCAATGCAATTAATGAGGGGAAGATGGCTAGAGCCTATGGATTACTAAAGGAGTGTGAGTACATTGATGCTTCAGGGAGAGCTCTTCATTATCTTTCAGCACTAATAAAGGTCGAAGACATGGGCTCATATAGTAATATCTATGCGCGAATTGGAAAGGCGCAGGACTTGTCATGCAGGGCGGCGCTTAAAGGCTATGATGTTTCGGTTTCCGCAATCGCGTTTATGTATCTCAATGGCAGCTCGACCGCGGGGTTAGAGCCAAATGATGAAATTCGTATATGTCTTACAAAAATTCCAAAAATCTCATTGGAGTATGTAGACCCTAAAAACGTTGAGGCTTGTTTAAGTCTCAACCCAGATATAGACCCCACTTATGAATGTTATTAAACGTTGATTGCGTTATGAAATCGTTTCTATTTATCATGGCCTTATTGCCTGCTTGCTCTTTTGCAGTCCAGCCATCGCTGTGTCATGAGCAAGCTGGCCTAAAGGCCATTGATGAAAATAATCTTACTGAAGCATATGAATTACTGAAAGGCTGCGAGTTTGCAGATGCTAGTGGAAGGGCACTACATAATCTCAATATACTGGTTTTTCCAAAGGGCCTTGGTTCCTATGATTCACTAGATAGCAGAATCATAGCGTCTAAGAAACTATCATGCCAGGCAGCTTTAAAGGGGTATACAATTTCAATTCGGAGGCTGGCAAATATTTACAAATCATTTGATGAATATTTGGGCCTAGAACCCAACGATAAGATCAGCCTGTGCTTGTCTAATATTCCATCCCTCAATTCATCAGAATATGTGAATCCAAAAGATGTCGAATACTGTTTAAGTTTGAATCCAAGTATAGATCCGAGTAATGAGTGCTTCTGATTACTGAGCAATAACCTAACTGCGAAGTTGTATTGTAATCGAGGCGTTACATTGTCTGAACTTAATGGAGTCATTGACCTATGAGAATAATTTTTCTGTATATCGGCCTGCTAGCGAGTTGTATTCAAATCGGTGTGGCGAGTGAATGTGATGAAAAAAATGGCCTGGCAGCCCTATATTCAAATAATGAATCCCGAGCCTATGAATTGCTCAAAGCTTGTGCAGCTGACTTGAACGCTAGTGGTGAGACATTGCACCAGTTACATGGTTTTGCTTACTTTACCAACTATGGTAATTACTCGTCATTTGACGAACGCATGATTGATTCCGAGCAACTATTGTGCCGAGCAGTACACAAGGGTTATACAACGTCTGTTGTTGTTCTAGCTGCTTATTATCGCGACGGCGACAAAAGTTTGGGTATCAAGGCAAACAGTTTGGTCCGCAACTGCCTTTTGGGGCTTCAGGAGGATGACCTTGAATATGCGAATATCTCTCATGTACAGGCTTGCTTGAGCCTCAACCCAGATATAGACCCTACTTATGAATGTTATTAAACGTGAAGGGAAACACTCTGGACGTTAATATGAAGACCACAGCCGTACTACTTTTTTTGTTATCAGGGTGTAGCTATTCCAGATTGGCAGGCGGCTGTGATGAAGCAGCAGGGCACGCAGCGTTGTATTCAAATAATGAACCTCTGGCATATGAACTACTAAAAAATTGTCCAATGGATATGTCCACGACTGGTGAGGCGTTGCATGATTTGGCCGGTTTAATTTTCTATGGTCATGGTAAGTACAGTTCCATTGATGACCGCGTCAATCATTCTCTAAAACTGTGGTGCAAAGCAGCACTTAAGGGCTATTCAACCTCTGTTTTTATTCTAGCGTCTCATTACGAACAAGGTGACAAAAGTGTAAATATCAGGGCAAACCGTTTGGTCAGTAACTGCCTTTTTGGGCTTCAAAAGAATGACCTAGAATATGCAAACCCCTCGGATGTGCAGGCTTGCTTGAGTCTCAATCCAGATATAGATCCTACTTATGAATGTTACTGATGGGGAGCAAGATTTGTGAGGACGATATTTCTATCTATTGCTCTGCTGTTTGGTAGTGCTAATTCAGATTAAGCCAGTATCTGCGATGAGAATGGAGGCCTATTAGACCTGATGTCTAAGAATGAAATTCTTAGCTTATGAGCGACTTAAGGGTTGTGAGTATGACCGCTCTAGTAGCGGAGAAGCGTTACACCACCTACACAGTCTTATATATAGCTGAAAGTTCGGTACCTATAAGTCGCTTGACGAGCGTTTTATGCACTCGCGTCGACTAGCCTGCAAGGCCGCCCTTAGAGGCTTTGCGGTATCTGTATGCTTGCTAGGTTCATACTACGATAAAGGAGAAAAATCTTTGGGCATTGTTCCCAATAAAAAATAGGAAATTGTCCCCATAGCCTTTTAAAGAACGACCAAAAGTATTCAGATCCCAGCGATATATTTACTTGCCTAGATCTTAATCCTGATATAGATCCAACCTATGAATGCTACTAAGCAATTGAGTTTACTTTGAGATTAAAAAAGATCCGAGATATTTCATTGTCTGAACTTAATAGAGTAATTGATCTATGAGAATAATCGTTCTGACTATTATGATTCTATCTGGATGTACTCATTCTGGCGTTGCGATTGGCTGTGATGAAAAGGAGGGGCTAGCAGCCCTATATTCAAAAAATGAGCCCCTTGCCTTTAAATTACTCAAAGCTTGTGAGGCGGATTTATCTGCTAGTGGAGAGACCCTCCACAATCTCCATAGCCTTATCTATTCAGGGGAATATGAGGTCTATCGATCATTTGATGAACGCATAGATCATTCACAAGAATTAGCCTGTAAAGCCGCACTAAAAGGTTATGCAGTATCAGTATTTTTGTTTTCCTCATATTACGAAGATGGTGAAAGCTTTTTAGGTATTTATCCCAATAAAAAAGTAAGTAACTGTCTTCATGACTTACTTAAAGATGAGCAAAAATACGCGAATCCGAGTGATGTAGCTGACTGTTTTGCTAATAACACAGATATAGTTTTAATTAACCAATGTTATTAGTGGTGGGGTGATTTAGATGGCAACTGCATTAGGAATATTATTAGCAGGATTTATTTCTGCATTTGCCATGGCTGCTCAGTCGGTAGGGTATATTGAAAATTCCGGCTCACATGCTTTTGATCAATCTGGCTGCAACGAGGACGCGGGTATAAAAGCAATATATAAGGGCAAGATGCCAGAGGCATATGAAATGCTAAAGGAGTGTGAGAAGGTTGATGCATCCGGTATTGCACTCCATCATCTGCAAGCGTTAATTTACTACGAACGCCTGGGCTCGTATAAGTCTTTGAAAGAGAGGGTAGAGAAATCACAGGAATTATCTTGTAGAGCAGCTCTTAAAGGCCATGATATTGCTGTTTCCGCAATCGCGTTTATGTATCTAAATGGAAGCTCGACCGCGGGGTTAGAGCCAAATGATGAAATTCGTATATGTCTTACAAAAATTCCAAAAATCTCATTGGAGTATGTGGACCCTAAAAACGTTGAGGCTTGTTTGAGCCTCAACCCAGATATAGACCCCACTTATGAATGTTATTAAATGTGGGGGAACCAACCTCGAGGTTTAATTAAGAAGAGCAGGCAGAGATGATTTCCGACCGTTTCTTGCTGAATAAACGATTTAAGCAGAAGCTACTATGTAATAGGTCAGTAAGTCTTCAACAACTTGATGAGGTAATTAGCTTGTGAAAATCCAATTCATATTTTTATTGGCATTGTCGGCATGTTCTCAGTTTGATCAGATAGCTGAGTGTGATGAGCAGGCTGGCCTAACGGCAATTGAGGCGGATAATCTATCTTCAGCATACGAGGCATTGAAGGGATGTGCGGACACTGATGCAAGCGGAAAGGCCCTTCATGACCTACATATTCTAATATTTCCCGAGGGGTTCGGCTCGTACAAGTCAGAAGATCAGCGCACCATCGACTCTCAGAGGCTAAACTGTAGGGCAGCGCTAGCGGGCTATGAAGTTTCTGTTTCTAGTCTAGCTCATACATATTTGTATGGCAGCCCTTATATGTCGGTAAACCCCAGTCCTGAGGTCAGTCTGTGTCTGTCTACTATTCCGGCACCCAGCGCCTCAGAGTATTTGAGCCCAAATCATGTTGAGGCTTGTTTAAGCCTCAACCCAGATATAGACCCCACTTATGAGTGTTACTAAACAGTGATCTTTAGGGAGGGGCGTGAATAAATAAGGAAGCGATGTATAAGAAGCTAGCCGCACGCATTATGAGCGCAAAAAATAGGGAGGCTGTTTCAGTTTTAGTTGGAGATCTTTCAGCTAAAGATATCATTGTATTAAAAGAACAGTACGGAGTTGTTCTTAGTACAGGCGAAGACGATCAGGCGCTGCTAAAAGAGTTTCAGATAACGAGACGAAAAATAGAAAAGATTGAAAAAAAAGCCATACATAAAAAAGGCTCCAGCGACCCTAAGCAATAACACCTATGGAAGGCTATTGTGCCCAAGATCTGAGCTTGATGGAGTAATAGGCTTGTGAGTGCCTCTGAAAGGCGAGCGTCAGGGATTAAAGTTAAATGAGGCAGTACTTTGTTGGAGCCTCACTTGTAACAAGACAATAAAAAAACCCCGCTGGCTTGCACCAGCGGGGTTTTTTTGTACCTAAAGACGCATTACTTAGCTTCTTTAAGCGCCTTAGCTTCAGCAATAACATCATTAGCAATGTTTTGTGGGCAAGGCATGTAGTGTGCGAACTCCATGGAGAACTGACCACGGCCAGAAGTCATGGTGCGCAGGCTACCGATATAACCAAACATCTCCGACAGCGGAACGTCTGCTTTAATCTTCACGCCTGTTACACCAGCTTCTTGATCTTTAATCATGCCGCGACGACGGTTCAGGTCACCAATAACATCACCAACATGATCTTCCGGCGTAAATACGTCGACTTTCATGATTGGCTCAATAATCTGTGGGCCAGCTTTAGGCATAGATTGACGGAAAGCGCCTTTAGCAGCGATTTCAAAGGCAACGGCCGAGGAGTCAACGGCGTGGAAGCCACCGTCATAAAGCTCAACTTCAACGTCGAGAACAGGATAGCCAGCCAATGGGCCTTGATCCATCATGCCTTTAAAGCCTTTCTCAATCGCAGGGAAGAATTCTTTAGGAACGTTACCACCAACAACCACTGAGCTAAATACAAAGCCAGTGCCTGGCTCGCCGGGCTTAATGCGGTAATCAATCTTACCGAACTGACCAGAACCACCAGATTGCTTCTTGTGTGTGTAGCTATCTTCAAGAGGCATAGTAATTGTTTCGCGGTAAGCAACCTGTGGCTGACCAACAATCAAATCTACACCGTAGGTACGGTTAAGAATGTCGACCTTGATGTCCAGGTGCAGCTCGCCCATACCTTTAAGGATGGTCTCGCCAGAATCTTCATCAGTCTCAACACGGAACGAAGGATCTTCAGCAATCATCTTGCCGATCGCCACGCCCATCTTCTCAGAACCGCCTTTATCCTTAGGCTTAACAGCGATAGAGATCACTGGCTCAGGGAAGATCATTGGCTCAAGCGTTACTGGGTGCTTAGGATCACATAATGTGTGACCAGTCTGAACATTCTTCATGCCTACAATCGCGATAATATCGCCGGCCTGAGCCGTACTGATCTCGTTGCGATCATCTGCGTGCATTTCAACCATACGGCCGATACGCTCAGACTTACCTGTGTAGGAGTTAAGGATTGAATCGCCTTTGTTCAACGTGCCTGAGTAGATACGTACAAAGGTCAGCGCGCCAAAGCGGTCATCCATAATTTTAAAGGCCAGTGCCTTGAGAGGTTCTTCAGTTGATACGTGGGCGAACTCGCCATTCTCATTACCTTCTTCGTCAGTCAGTGGCTGAGGCTTAACATCTGTAGGGCAAGGCAGGTAATCAACAACAGCGTCCAGTACCATCTGTACGCCTTTGTTCTTAAAGGCAGAACCACAAAGCGTTGGGAAGAAGTCCAGAGCAATAGTACCTTTACGAATGCAGCGCTTAACGTCTGCAATAGTAGGCTCTTCGCCTTCCATATAGGCCATTAACAAATCATCGTCCTGCTCGAGGGCAGTTTCGATCATTTTCTCACGGTACTCTTCAACCAGCTCAACCATGTCGGCTGGAATTTCAACAACTTCAAAGTTCTCAGGAAGGCCAGAGTCATCCCAAACGTAGGCTTTACGCTCAAGTAGGTCAACCAGTCCGATAAAGTTCTCTTCAACACCTATAGGTAGGCACATAACCAGAGGGTTGGCACCAAGTACTTTCTCAACCTGACCAACAACGCGCAAAAAGTCTGCACCCATACGGTCTAGCTTGTTTACAAAGATTACACGGGCAACTTCTGATTCGTTCGCATAGCGCCAGTTAGTTTCTGACTGAGGCTCAACACCGCCAGAACCACAGAACACACCAACGCCGCCGTCCAATACTTTCAAAGAACGATAAACTTCAACAGTGAAGTCAACGTGCCCAGGAGTATCGATAATATTAAAGCGGTGATCTCTCCAGTAACAGGTCGTTGCAGCGGACTGAATAGTAATGCCGCGCTCTTGCTCCTGTTCCATAAAGTCGGTTGTTGCTGCGCCGTCATGTACTTCACCGGTCTTGTGAATCTTGCCGGTAAGCTTAAGGATTCGCTCGGTAGTAGTGGTCTTACCCGCGTCAACGTGGGCGAAGATACCGATATTTCTGTAGAGAGTTAAATCAGTCATTGGTCTGCTCTGTTTAAAAAAGTGGCTTGTTTATTAGGTCTAAAATCGCGCGCGAGTATACAGGATATTCCTCCTATAACAGAGTAAAAAAGCATAAAGCCCCCTGAAATAATTAAAATAAATCTTCTTTGCCACGCCAAAAGTAGCGAAAGCATGCCCTGACGCCACTAAAAACCCGAGGCGGCACCAAAAAACATCTAATTTAGATGCAAAGAGCGTTGACTCTCGCGAGCTGCAGTATAAGATGGCGCCCCTTGCGTACTGAAGCTGTCGAAAGATCAGAAATTCGGTGAGTATAAAAATTAATTATGTAATGCCTGCTGAGGAGACACTGAGATGGCTAAAGAAAGATTCGAGAGAAATAAGCCCCACGTAAACGTCGGCACCATTGGTCACGTTGACCATGGTAAAACTACATTAACCGCTGCGATTACGCGAGTCTGTGCAGAAGTTTGGGGCGGAGAAATGAAAGCCTTCGACCAGA
>Ga0209198_1000844_pt1 | contig 25340 bp, 26 predicted proteins | sample COGITO_mtgs_1105_2_FD_184804 | JGI IMG/M metagenome (GOLD analysis project Ga0209198, IMG submission 184804) | Pelagic marine microbial communities from North Sea - COGITO_mtgs_110519 (SPAdes) (version 2) | ecosystem: Environmental > Aquatic > Marine > Epipelagic ...
TTTCGCTAAAAGGTAAAATTGAACGTAAAGCTTAATGCAAGTGCAGCAGCGAAAAAGTACCCCCTATACCGCTTGGCGATAATCTCTCTGAAACTGCTGGACAGAAAACCCTATGAGATGCACCCGTCGTGGTTAAGCTTCGCCGTTAAGCTTGCGGCATTTTTGGTTACTTTTTTTGCTGTTGAAAAAAGTGACTGGCATGTCGGGCCACTCCCGACGACCTTTAATTTAAAACTTAAAAGATAGAAATAAAAATCCAGAATGTAAGAGAACAATAAGATAGGGCTTAAAGATCTAGCCCCTCTGGCTGTCGGGCCACCCCCGACGACCTTGACCTTAAAACTTAAACCAATAAAATAAAAATCCAGAATATAAAACCACTATAAAATATTGATGATCTAAAAGGGTTCTAAGAAACTAATCAATACCCTATTGACCAATCAAATCATTAATCAATGCCTTATTTGCATTACTCCGCTCCTGCGAAATAGACGAAATATTATAAACAGAAACCGGATCCGTCTTGCCACGAATCTTAATCGTCTTATGACTGTCCACACTCAGCGTATGCTTCTCTAACAGCGCATCATGACACTGCTCTTGAATAATAATCTGCCCCGCGTTAGCTTCATTACAAAGCCTTGACGCCAAATTAACCGAATCACCAATCACCGTATATTCCAAGCGATCTTTCGATCCCAGTAACCCGGCAAGCATTTCGCCACTATTAATGCCAATGCGTAAATGAATCGGAACCAAACCTTTATCAATGCGTTTTTTATTAATTCGCTCGGTTAGCTCTTGCATCAGCAATGCACAACACACAGCATGGTATTGATGATCTTCATCGGCTTTGGCAGCGCCAAAAACAATCATTACGCAATCACCTAAAAACTTATCGACGGTGCCATAATGCAGTTTTGCGCAAGAAGCGTAGTAACCAAAGTATTCATTTAAAAGGCCACTCACTTCTTCGGGTGACATTTGTTCCGACATTTGTGTAAATCCAACAATGTCAGCAAATAGTGCAGTGGCTTGTACGTTCTCGCCTTTAAAGTTGACATTGTCTAGTTCGCTAATAATTTTATTCGCTACGTCAGGATCCAAAAAACGGCCTAATACATTTTCAACTTCAGATTTACGTGCTAAATCTTTACTCATTCGATTTAGTGATTGAATTAACTGTCCCAGCTCATCATTGCGGCGTTCAGGAATAAACGTTAAATCACCTTTGTGAATGTTGGCTGCAACATTGGCAATATATTTTAATGGCGCCGTTACATGTCGACTCATAAAGAAAATAATGGTCGTCAATAATAAACACAGGGCTGCCGTAGTGGTAAACAGCGTGTAAGCCATTTGCTCAAAATGCCCCATTAACGATGACTCATTAAATACGGTAACCGCATAGCCGCCTGTGGCGCCTCTGAATTTAATAGGATGAGAATAGATAACACCGTAGTCGAACTTTGAAACGTTTTTTGATGTGTTAGATATCTGTTTTTGAAATTGCTCAGCAGGGAAAAGAGATTTGGTTTTTCTTAAATCACTCGCTGTTCTGCTAGGCATAATGCCAGATACGGCAATAGCTTCGCCGCGATGATTAAAAATACCTGAGCCAATAAAATTGTTATCGAGCGCCACTTGATTAATTAATACAGCCAACTCCATTTTGGCATCGGCAAATAAGGGTTCGATAGCGCTGGCTGCCACTTGTGCTGTAATCACTCTGGCAAATTGATCCATCTGCTTTTGTTGAAAATTGCGATGCGCATCAATCATGATGTAGGCAAGCACAATCATGCCAAAGAGAAGGGGGAGTAGAAAATAGGCTGAGACTTTTAGCTCAATAGGAAAGCGAATACTGGGTGCACCAATAGGCTCAAGTTGTGGCTTGCTGCGAGGTTCACGCCTGCGCTCAGGTCGCTCCGATTGAGTGCGTGCTCGACGTTGGTCACTGCGGGTATTGGATGCTTCTTCACGCCTATCAGACCGACTACCTTCTCTGGCATCGCTGCGTCGTCTTTGATGTTCAGGTTGAGTGTTTTCCACAACGGTATTCCACGACTGAGATAATCGGTGTCTTATTTTAGACGGCTAAAAAATATTTGGCTTGTAGGGACTCATTTGGTATTTATCAGCGTTAATGTTTAGTTTGTAGTTGATAAGCAGGCCAAATGTTTAAACTGTGAGCTGTCTCACAATCATTTTGGCTACTAGTAACCTTAGTTGATTTACCATGATTTGCGACCGATAAGCGCAATTATTGACTATTTTTTATTCAAGTCTTTGTCTGAAGAGGGTTTTTGGATAAAGTTTTACAGTCGTAATCAATTATTGCCTTGCAATGCGGTCATAAGAGGAGCCGAATAGCCGATGGTATAAGTGTGAGCTTAGAGCGGGTTAGCCGCCGTCACCTTTACTTTAGGGTATGTCATTGTATTTTTAATTGGATCAAATAGGGGATTGTATGAAAATCGTATTGAAATCGTTGATTGTTATATTCACCACATTTGTTTTAGTTGCTTGTAATAGCGACGATAACGGATCGGATGGGGTTAGTGGTGCATTAGACAGTATTGGTGGTGCACTTGATAGCGCCACAGAAAGTGCTGGCGATATGGTTGATAGTGCGTCTGACGTTGTTGGCGATGCTGTCGATAGTGCTTCGGATGCTGTTAGTGATGCTGTTGATAGCGCCTCTGATATGGCTGCGGATGCTGCTGACTCTATTGGCGATGTGGCCTCTGATGTGGGCGACGAGCTGAGTAGTGAGTTGAGTGAAGTTGATGCTGCTGATGTGGAAGTTGATACATCAGCTATTGATGATGCGAAAGCCGAAATGGATGCTTTGATGAAGTAGCAGCTTTATTGAGCTAGTGGCTTTATTAAAGTAACTCCTTTATAGAAGTAACTTTTTTATTGGAGTAACGTTTTTATTGAAGCAGCGCCGTTTATTCGGTAAGTGATTCAATAATAAAATGCTAACCGGCATACTATTAAAAAAATTATGCCGGTTTAGCAATAAAAAAATCATTAATCCATACCCATTTTTTTACGTCGCAACATACCTAATCGGCGGGCTAATACTTGCATATCTTCTACCGTGTCAGACTCATCCATAATTTCCAAGCCCAGCAAATTTTCGAGAATATCCTCTAGCGTGATAATACCTTGTGTATCGCCGTATTCGCTAACCACCAGCATAATATGTACTTTGCTACTAATAAACGTTTCAAACGCCTGCAGTAACGAAAAGGCATCCAGTATCGCGCCTAGTTCGCGTCGATAATTCTTTAGGGCTGTCTCACCGTGCCCATCATTTTGCGCAATTAACAAATCATCACGCAACACAAAGCCGGTTATTTTATCGCGGTCGGTATATATGGGAATACGCGAAAACATTTTACGGTTTTGCTTACCCAGCAAATCGTTAATGGTGCTGTCTTCATGCATTGCGAATACCACCGAGCGTGGTGTCATAACATTACGTACGGGTGTTTCGCCGAGTAAGAATAAATTCCGCAGCACAACCGATTCGTTTTTATCCAGTTGGCCTTCTTGCTCGCCAAGTTTAGCCATGGCAGAAAACTCTTTGCGACTAAAGCCTTGCAGCTTGGGCTCGCGCGATAGGCCTTGGGTTAATTTATTCGAGAGTAAAACAAAAGGGTATAACAGACGAATTAAAAAGCGCAGAGTATAAGCGGTTATGGGCGCTAGCTTACGCCAATAGTGAGCCCCTAAAGCTTTGGGAATAATTTCAGAAAATATCAGAATAACTAAAGTAAGAATGGCAGAGAAAATACCTAAATAGACGCTGCCAAAAATTGCTGCAGCTTGTGCGCCGGCGCCAGCAGCGCCCATGGTATGGGCAACTGTGTTTAGGGTTAAGATAACCGCGAGAGGGCTATTAATGTCTTCTTTGAGCTCTCGCAGCACGCTGCCGTAAGCTTTGTCTTCTTGTTCGGCGTTAACAATAAAGGACGTAGAGACACTTAATAGCACCGCCTCTGCAATGGAGCAGAGAAACGAAAAGCCAACAGCAATAAAGATAAAAGTCGTTAGTAATAGCATGGTTGCTATTGTGCCGAATAAATTGAAGAAATGACATTTAATTTGCGCGTTTTTAATGCTTATTCAATTCGCAACTTATTTTGGGGGGAAGTGTCTTTGATTGCTTGGTATATAAAGTTTTAACACTGATCTTGAAATTAGAGCCTAAAATTCATTACCTATATGAAAATGACACAGTCTGAAAAAAATATAGAGAGGCTTTTTCTGTCAATTGGTATTGCTATCAATAAGGTGCCTGAAGACAGTGAAAAAACTCCAGATTATTCTTTTTCAATAAATGGACAATCAATTTACCTAGAAGTAAAAGAAATCGAAGAAAATGAAGAAGAGAGAATAATACTGCGTAAGCTAGATGAGCTAGATGAAATCCACAGCTATGAATCAAAGGAAAACGAAAACAGGTTTAGGTCAGGGATCTCTAAAGGTAACAGACAATTAAAGAAACGTTGTAAAAATGGAGAGCCAGGGCTAGTGGTTATCCAAGATCTCCGCTCATTTTTTACAAAAAGCTTCAATCCGCAAGAAGAGATGAAGCAGGCAATGTTCGGTGATCATGTCACTTGGTGCTCGGTTCCAAATCAGTATAACCAATATCACTCAAGGGTAGTCGCTGATAACTTTGGTCGTAATAGAACTACAACAGATAAGAAAAACACAACGATAAGTGCGGTTGCGTTGTTGTTTGAAAACTATGAAACGAGAGAGCTAACTTTATTAATCCACCACAATCCACATGCCAAGAATCCACTGCCGAATCTTTTTTCGAGTTTTCATAGTATTAAGGAGTATCGAGTTGATTCTACAAGAGAGTATGGACATTTTGTTGAAGTCTGAGATTTTTTTGTGAGTGTAATTCTCCATCAGTTTCGCAGGGTTATCTAAACGCAGGAAAATATAATGTCTGAATATTTCGTCATAGTATCTTGGAATCGAAAAGCCGACGAGTCTTTTATCGATAATAAATACAGTCGTGGCCATAACTGGCAATTCGATGGTGGGGTAGTGGTTCCTGCCTCTTCATCGCCGCATATTGTTCCGTTACCTTATTCTATCGAAGCTAACGTCGATCCTGAAGAGGCATTTATCGCATCGCTATCAAGTTGTCATATGCTGTTTTTTCTTTCGATTGCTGCGAAAAGAAAATATCTTATTGATTCCTATGCTGATAATGCAATAGGGGTTATGGATACGGATAGCGATGGAAGGCTATCCATGACCAAAGTCATTTTGCGACCTAAAGTGACGTTTGCCGGTGAAAGGCAGCCTTCATTCGAACAGCTTGAAAAAATGCATCATCAATCGCATGAGCAGTGTTTTATTGCTAATTCGGTGAAAACGGAAGTGGTTACCGAAATCATATATCAAGAGTAATTCCAGACTATAGGGCCGGTGTGGAAACTCTAAAATTCAACCCCTAAGACGAACAACTCACACTAATACGCTTACCCCAATCTGGTGGCATTTTCGCATAGTCTTCAAATTCCGGTTGCTCTTCAAAAGGCTTGCTTAATATTTCTGCTAATTGCTCTAATTCTTTATAATCACCCACTTCAGCTTTATCTATTGCTTGCTGCGCTAAGTAATTGCGTAAAACAAATTTAGGATTCACTTTAGCCATAGCTTGCTGACGTTCAGCTTCATCAATAACTTCGCTTTTTAAACGCTGCTGATATTTTACTAGCCACGCATCAAAGCTTTCTCTATCAACAAAGGTATCGCGCAGTGGATGCTGTTGATCATTAATGCTAACACTACCGAGTTTTCTAAACGTATTAGTGAAGTCTGCCGCTGAGGCTTGCATTAACTCCAGTAATTCTGAGACAAGCTGTTGATCGTTATCATCGGCATTTTGTAAGCCAAGTTTGCTACGCATTAAACTTGAATAATGACCGATAAGGCTAGGGCGGTAATGCGCTAATGCAGCTTTGATTTGTGTTTCGTCAATCAATGATGAAAGCGCTTGTGCTAATGCATTCAGGTTCCACAACGCTACGCCAGGTTGTGCATTAAACGCATAGCGACCTGAATTATCAGAGTGATTACAAACAAAGCCTTCATTGTAATCATCTAAAAATCCAAAGGGACCATAGTCAAAGGTCTCGCCAAGTATCGACATATTGTCTGTATTCATAACGCCATGCGCAAAACCGACACTTTGCCATTGGGCAATCATGCGTGCCGTTTTTTCTACAACTTGTGATAAAAATACGGCATAGCGTCCACTTCCACTGCGCTCAGCAGCCTCAGGAAAATACTGCTCTATACAAAAATCAGCTAATTTTTTTACGAGTTCAGGCTGCTCGGTATAGTGAAAAAACTCAAAGCTGCCAAAGCGTATATGACTGCGGGCTACACGTACCAACATGGCTGCCGATTCTTCTTTTTCACGCCATACGGTTTGCTCGCCAGTGGTAATGCAAAGTGATCGCGTTGATGCAATACCCAATGCTGTCATGGCTTCACCGCATAAGTATTCTCTAATGCTTGAGCGCAATACGGCACGGCCATCACCCATACGTGAATACGGTGTTGGTCCTGCGCCTTTTAGATGCAAATCGAATGCACCTTGCGGGGTATCAATTTCACCTAATAATAATCCACGACCATCACCTAACTGATTAACATAGTGACCAAACTGATGGCCAGCATAGACCATAGCTAAAGGTCGACTATTGGGTAATGGCGCGCCACCACTAAAGGCGGATAAAAACGGTTCGCCATTATTGCTGGTTAAATCCATACCTAAATAATTGGCCAAGGCATGATTGCGAATTACCCAGCGCGGTGCGCCAATAGTGCTAGCTTGCGTAGGACTATAAAGTCGCGAATCGAGCTCTGCAAAACGGTTATTTAATCTTGGTATTGGATTCATAAATGGCTAACGAGTCAGTTAAAGGAGTAAGCGCTTTTTATTGTATAGCGTTGCGGCGCTAGTATAGCGCTAAAACGACGGGTTTGGTTAAGCGAATATGATTGTTTAAATGGAGAAGAAAATAAATAGAAACAGGGTTTAAATAAAATACTGACAAGTATCAGTGATGGGCTTACTCAGCTAGACGAAATTTAATAGGCATAATCACTTCAAAGGTCTCGCCATGTAGTTGCTTAGGGGCAGGGGGGTAGGGCGTTGCCTTTTTAACGGCGCGTGCGGCGGCTTTATTGAGCGAGTTAAAGTCAGCGCGTTTATCATAATCCACGCTTTGTATTTCCCCTTCACGACTAACCGTTAATTTTAAAATAACGTCGCCTTGCTGATCTCTATCTATGGCCGAGCCTGGGTAAATAACATGTTGGTAGGTTTTCTTTAATAAATTTGAGCGGTATATTCGAAACAGTCCCGCTTGTTGAGCGGACGATGAATCTTGACTGGCGATGAGTATATTTTTTGAGACAAGAGTTTTCTTTGCGGGGTTGTCTAGCTTGATAGTAATTTCATTATCGTCGGTTGATTTCAGTACCGATTGAGTGGCTCCACTGGGGAATTCGTATAATGATTCCGCTGCTGCGATAGATTCAGTGGCGGAATTAATCGCCGCTGCGTTAATAGATGGCGTACTTAAATTAGCAGCTGCTGATTTTTTTAAATCTAATGAAGAGGCATAGGCTAATGAGAGGTGGCTTGTTAGACTTGTAGCCATCAATAATTTAATAAGGCCTATAACTATTTTTGAAAATTCAACCTGCATATTTGATACTCCAAGTTCCTTAAATAATGAATAATTGAGCTTGTTGATTTATTATTTTAGGAGAGCGTCACGCAAGATTGTATGGCTTAAATAGTGTGCGCTTGCATAGAGAGTATAGTGAAGCTTAAATAAATCACATGAACTAATTAAAAAAATATCGGTTTTTTTTAATAAGTAACGTGATGCAGCCGTTGTTTTTGTTTTTTTTGCCAGAATTTATGACGGTATCGCATTTTTTTATACCGCTAATGTAGTGTTGATCTCATTTTTAAAAAATTAAGGTTCGGCTTAAAGTCTGCCGCTACGCCAGTGTTGCTCCCAAATAACGAGTACTTTTTCTGAATAGCGGGTTTGTCCTACGCTGCCGTTGTATCGGGCTAGGGCTAATGCTAAGTTGCCTTTTTCTTTTTGCAAATAAAATTGTAAAATTTTGCAGCCATAGCGAATATTGGTTGCGATATCGGTGAGGTTGTCATCGGCGCGGCCAATTTCATTTTTCCAAAACGGCATAATTTGCATTAAACCTTGCGCGCCTGCCGATGAAACCGCAAAGCGATTAAAGCTGCTCTCTGCGGCAATAACGGCTAGAACAATATCGGGTGCAAGGTCGCTGTTAAGGGCTTCTTGATAGACAGAGGTGAGAATGGAGTAAGATTCTTTATCACTGACTTTATAAGCGGCCATGCGTGCGCGCATGCCTAGCAGCCAAACTTCGCCATCAAATTTATCTTTAAGTGCAATATCTTTACCGAGGGTGCTTTGTAAAAACGTTTTTAATTCTGCATCGTCGATTTGCTGTGTGCGGTTATCACTGGCGAAGCTGATTGATGAGATAACTGAAATGCCGATACTGAACAACCCTATGCTGAATAAGCAGAGCAGAGTGGTTAAGCGTTTAGCGATACACAATGAGGGCATAAATAAATATTGGCTCAGTGGTTAATCGGGCTATAAATAATGATGTTTAAGATGACGTTTATAGCAACGTTTATAGCACCGTTTATAGTAACATTTATAGAGTATAGCTATTTAAACGTCATCGATTGCTATTAGCCAAGCAATGTTAATAATGCTTCCAGTGCTGTTTCGACAGGCATATCCTGATTGTCCGACGAAGGGCGTGCGCGATATTCCAACATGCCGCGATCTAAGCCTTTATCGCCAATAACTAAGCGATGAGGAATGCCAATTAACTCCATATCGGCAAACTTAACACCGGGTCGTTCATTTCTATCGTCAAGCAGTACTTCAATATTATGATCGAGTAATTGTTGATACAGCGATTCGGTCAGCGTTTTTACGCGCTCAGATTTTTGCATATTAATAGGCACCAGTACCACTTGAAAAGGTGCGATAGACGCCGGCCAAATAATGCCGCCATCATCGTGGTTTTGTTCAACAGCCGCGGCCATAACGCGTGACACGCCTATTCCGTAACAACCCATATGAACCACTTCGCTTTTTCCGGATTCATTGAGTACGGTGGCATTCAATGCTTCGCTATATTTTTTGCCTAGCTGAAAGATATGCCCAACTTCGATACCGCGTTTAATTAATAATTCGCCTTTACCATCGGGGCTTGGGTCGCCAGCAACCACGCAGCGAATATCGGCAACAACAGATGCCGTTGCATCGCGTTCCCAGTTAGCGCCGGTAAGATGTTGCCCCTCTTGATTGGCGCCACAAACAAAATTACTCACCGCAGCGGCTGCATGATCAACAATAATCGGCATAGCGAGTTTAATCGGCCCAATAGACCCTGGTGTGCAACCGGTCGCAGCAAGTATGTCAGCTTCGCTGGCCATGGTTAGTGGCGAGGCAACATGCTCAAGTTTTTCTGCTTTAATATCGTTAAGTTGATGGTCACCTCTTAATACTAGCGCGACTAAGGAGTTTGGGCTGTCTTCGTCAGCATTAACTAATAATGTTTTTAAGCTTTGTTGAGCCGGTATATTGAGTTGCTCGCACACTTCATTAATGGTTTTTGCATGCGGAGTGTCGACCACGTTAAGCGTTTGCTTTTCTACTGACTCAATAGTTGGTGCAAGGGCTTCAGCTAGCTCAACATTAGCGGCATAGTCACTGCTGTTACTAAAGGCTATGTCGTCTTCGCCAGATTCTGCAAGCACATGAAACTCATGGCTGGCATTGCCGCCAATGGAGCCGGTATCGGCTAATACTGCACGAAAATCTAAGCCGATACGGTTAAATATTGCCGAGTAGGCATTGTGCATGCCGGTATAGGTATCATCGAGGCTTGCTTGGCTAATATGAAAAGAGTAGGCGTCTTTCATGGTGAACTCGCGCGCACGCATAATGCCAAAGCGCGGTCTTATTTCATCACGAAATTTCGTTTGAATTTGGAAAAGATTAATCGGTAGCTGCTTATAACTTTGTAATTCGTTACGCATTAAATCGGTAACGACTTCTTCGTGGGTTGGCCCTAAGCAAAAGCCGCGCTGATGACGATCTTTGATGCGCAGTAATTCAGCGCCGTATTGATCCCAGCGGCCTGATTCTTCCCACAGTTCAGCGGGCTGAACAACCGGCATAAGTATTTCTTGTGCGCCAGCATTAGTCATTTCTTCACGTACTATGGCTTCAATTTTACGCAGTACACGTAAGCCCATTGGCAGCCAAGTATAAAGGCCGGATGCTAATTTGCGAATCATTCCCGCGCGTAACATTAGCTGGTGACTAATCACCTCTGCATCGGCTGGGGTTTCTTTTAATGTGGCTATTAAGAGTTGGCTGGCGCGCATAATATCGTTTATCTAGTTATTTAATTTGCATGGTACTGCTAGTGGTTAGCAATATTGGCAGTGTAATTTATAGGAGTGAGAAAATAAAAACCGGGGCTGGAAAAATCCATGCCCCGGTTAACGACGAGCTCATTATGTTACCTGAACAGGTCTATCTTTCATTATTCAATGACGTTTGAGTAATTACTCAGCCATTTCTTTCAGTTTCTTCAATGGACGTACTTTAACTGCAATGCTGGCTGGTTTTGCTTTAAATACAGTTTCTTCGCCAGTAAATGGGTTAATACCTTTGCGTGCTTTACGCGCAGGCTTCTTAACTGTAGTCACTTTAAGCATGCCAGGTAAAACGAATTCACCACAAGCACGTTTTTTGATGTGACGCTCAATTAATGAAGAAAGCTCTTCAATAACCGCACCGACTTGCTTACGGCTAAGATCAGTTGTTTCTGCAATTTCAGTCAAAATTTGAGTTTTGCTATAGCGTGCGCTAATGGCTTTACCAGCAGCTGGTTTTGCAGCAGCTTTTTTAGCAGGCGCTTTTTTCTTAGCAGGTGCTTTTTTAGCGGCTGGTTTTTTCTTAGCAGGTGCTTTTTTCTTTGCAGCAACTTTTTTAACAACTTTCTTAGCAGCTGGTTTTTTCTTAGCAGCAGTTTTTTTAGCAGCCATGGGTTATCCTCAGATTAGTCAGTTAAAGCTATTATAAATCCAGCTTGCGCTGGGTTGATTTACGTTTTTCTTTGTCCCTGTATTTTAAGTTAAAGGCAAAAAAAGCTATAAAATACGGCTTATTTGGCCTTTGATAAAAATACTGTTTCAAAGTTTAAAAACGACGGACGTATATATATCGAAAACAAGATACGCTGGCAATCAAAAAAAGCCTTATTTTTAGGGTTTTTTTGGCATTTTTTAAAAATCGATTAAAACGGTTTTTTTGTGATTGATGAAATAGCGGCTTAATTCGCCCCTCTATTTAAGGTGTTAGATTGTATTGCGGAGGTGAATCTCTCAGTGTTTGACGAAATAAAAATCCATTCACTTAAATAGCCGAGTTATAGGCTTTGAATTATCAATAAATAGCTCTGAAAGTGATCGCTAACCGCTAAAGGTACTGAAATGGGCTTTTTACGTGTTCTATAATGTTATTCTGTGTTTAACCGTAAGCAAAACATAGAGTATAATGCCGCGCGCTCAGGGTGGGTGTTGGTCGTATTGATGCCAATGCTGACCGATAATTGAGTGGTTTTAGTTAAGCAGACTCAATGCATAAAGCAGTCAAAAGAGCAGCGGAGATACAAACGGTTATGCCGATTTACGAATACCAATGTGAGGCCTGTCATCATAAGATGGAAGCCCTGCAAAAAATGGCCGATGCGCCGTTAACTGAGTGCCCTGCGTGTCAGCAGCCGGCATTAAAGAAGTTGATTTCGGCAGCGGCTTTTAAATTAAAAGGCAGTGGCTGGTACGAGACAGATTTTAAGAATAACAATAAGCCGGCTAGCACCAATAAAGCGAGTGCAGATAAACCCGCCAGCGAGTAATAATGATTATTTTTAAGCAGTGGTCTATTTTATATGGCGGCTGTTAACGCTTATGAGTAAGCTGGGTAAAATGGTTTTGTTCAGCAAGCACAAACAATGATAACGAGGTTTTCTTGACAGATTCAGTGAGTAAGTCCGGCGCTAGTAGCCGTAGAAGTGACTATTGTGGCCAGGTTGGCTTGGCACAGGTCGATACAGAAGTGTCGCTTTACGGTTGGGTTGATCGCCGTCGTGACCATGGTGGCGTAATTTTTATTGATTTACGTGACCGCGATGGCATTGTGCAGGTCGTATTTGATCCTGACACCGGTGATAACTTCACTTTGGCAGATAAGGTGCGTAGTGAATACGTCATACATGTTAAAGGTGTGGTGCGTGCGCGCTCTGAGGCAACGGTTAACCCTGATATGACTACGGGTGCCATTGAAGTCTATGCGAAATCGTTAGATATTTTGAATCAGGCTGAAACGCCGCCTTTTCAATTGGATGAATTTACCGATGTTGGTGAAGATGTTCGTCTTAAATACCGTTATTTAGATTTACGCCGCAATGATATGCAGCAAAAGCTTCGTTTGCGCTCAAAAGTATCTTCTAATATCCGTAGTTTTCTTGATCGTGAAGGTTTTTTGGATATTGAAACGCCAATTCTTACACGCGCTACGCCAGAAGGGGCTCGTGACTATTTAGTACCTAGTCGTACTCATGAAGGTAAGTTCTTTGCCTTGCCGCAATCGCCGCAGCTTTTTAAGCAGTTGCTTATGGTGTCGGGCTTTGATCGCTATTATCAAATTGCTAAATGTTTCCGCGATGAAGATTTACGGGCAGACCGACAGCCTGAATTTACTCAAATCGATATTGAAACCACGTTTATGTCTGAATCCGAAATTATGGATATGACAGAGCAATTGATTACTGAGTTGTTTGCCGAAGTCATGGATGTGAAGTTTGATCGCTTTCCTAAAATGCCTTATGCCGAAGCAATGCAGGATTACGGCAGCGATAAGCCCGATTTGCGTATTCCATTAAAGCTCGTCGATGTGAATGATTTAATGTCGACCGTTGAGTTTAAAGTGTTTAACGGTCCAGCTAATGATCCTGAAGGTCGTGTTGCAGCATTAAAAGTGACCGGCGGCAGTAAGTTAAGCCGTAAAGACATTGATGGCTATACCAAATTTGTTAGCATTTATGGTGCTAAAGGTTTGGCTTGGGTCAAAGTGAATGATCGCGCTGCTGGCCTTGAAGGTTTGCAATCACCTATTTTGAAGTTCATGCCCGATGATACTGTGCTGGCATTAATGGACCGATTAGAAGTAGAAGATGGCGATATTGTCTTCTTTGGTGCCGATAAAACCAACATTGTTAATGAGGCGCTTGGCGCATTGCGTTGTAAGTTGGGTGAAGACCTCAACTTATATACTTGCGAATGGGCACCGCTTTGGGTGGTTGATTTCCCGATGTTCGAAAAGACCGATAATGGTCAGTGGACAGCATTGCATCACCCATTTACCGCGCCATCATGCAGCCCTGAAGCACTTGAGGCTGATCCTGGTACGGCGTTATCGCAAGCCTACGACATGGTGCTTAACGGTACTGAGTTAGGTGGTGGTTCCATTCGTATCCATCGTGCCGAGATGCAATCAGCGGTTTTCCGTTTGTTGTCGATTAGTGAAGAAGAAGCGCAAGAGAAGTTTGGCTTCTTGTTAGATGCTTTAAAGTACGGTGCGCCACCGCATGGTGGATTAGCCTTTGGTTTGGATCGCTTAGTTATGTTAATGACCGGTTCTAACTCTATCCGTGATGTGATTGCCTTTCCTAAAACGCAATCGGCAGCTTGTGTAATGACGGAAGCGCCAGGCAATGTTGATAGCAAGCAATTGCGTGAGTTAAATATTAAATTACGCCAAGTTGAGAAAGAAGTAAAACCTGCTTAATGTTTGTGCTCTCTTTCTGCTTGGTTAAGCAGAAAGAGAGCTTATTCTTTTCTCACTCCTATTCTTTTAGTCCTTTTCTCTCACTCTTTCTTCGCCACGTTCTTTTCTTCTTCCTTTTTTTGTTATCTCACTCAGTGAATAAGTTAGGCCAAGCGTTTTTTATCTGTCTACTTTTTATTGGTCTACACCGAAGTATAAGAATGCTTGGTGCAAATCCTAAATAGCTGGGTATAATCACATGTGTTTTATTGATTAAGTAGGTATTGTTTTTAGTGATGAGTATGCTCTTTTGACGATTATTTTAGGGATTGATCCGGGGTCTCGCGTCACGGGCTATGGGCTTATCGTCGCCGATAAAGGTCAACCTAAATACCTTGCCAGTGGCTGTATTCGTATGCCAACCGGTGAGATGTCTGCGCGTTTATTAACCATTCATCAAAGTGTGACTGAATTAATAAGCCAATACGCCCCAGACCAAGCCGCAATAGAGCAGGTGTTTGTAGGCAAAAGCGCAAGTTCGGCATTAAAGCTAGGGCATGCACGTGGTGCGGCAATGTTGGCCATAGCCGCGGCAGATATTCCTCTAGGTGAATATGCGCCACGATCCATTAAGCAAGCGGTTGCCGGTACGGGTGCGGCCGATAAGACACAGGTGCAAGATATGGTGGTTAAATTACTGCGACTAAGTCAGTCGCCACCTTCTGATGCGGCAGATGCACTTGCCGTAGCGCTATGTCACACTTACAGCGATAATCCTTATGCGCAAATTCGCTAAGCACTTAACGTTAAGTGCTAGGTGTTAAGTTCTAGACCTTAAGCACTAAAATAGAAAAGCAGTTTTACGATCCATTTTTTTCGCCCTTAATATGATGATAACAATGCATGATTAGTTTTTTATCTGGCACTTTAATTGAAAAAACCGCGCCGTTTTTAACCATTGACGTTAATGGGGTGGGCTATGAAGTCCAAGCATCCTTAAATACCTTTTCTGTTCTTCCAAAAACGGGTGAAGCCATTCGTCTGCTCACTCACTTTGTGGTGAGAGAAGATGCGCAGTTACTTTACGGTTTTGCTGATTCTGCCGAGCGACAATTATTTCGCACCTTAATCAAGGTTAATGGCGTGGGTCCTAAATTGGCCTTAGCGATATTGTCAGGAATGGATGCGGCCTCTTTTAGTCGCTGTGTATTGGCGGGCGATGTCGTCGCCTTAACCCGTTTACCCGGTGTCGGTAAAAAAACCGCTGAGCGCTTAATTGTCGAAATGAAAGATCGCTTACGAGAGTGGCATCTAGAAACGGCCAGCTTGTTAGAGGGCGATATTGATGGTCAGGATGCCGGTGTTAACCAGTCGGTGATGTTGGCTGAAGCCGAGAATGCTCTGATTGCCTTAGGTTATAAACCGATTGAGGCAAGTAAAGCATTGGCTAAGTTGGATTTATCGGCCATTGATAGCAGCGAGAGTGCTATTCGTGCCGCCTTAAAAACTATGCTTCAGCGTTAGTTTAGGAATACACCATGATAGAAGCTGATCGAATTATTGCCGGTGATGTTGCCGATGAAGAATACCAACATGATCGCGCATTGCGCCCCAAAATGTTGGCCGACTATATTGGTCAACCGGCCGTTTGTGAGCAAATGGAGGTATTTATAGGTGCTGCTCGTAATCGCAGTGAAGCCTTGGATCATACCTTAATATTTGGACCGCCCGGTTTAGGTAAAACGACCTTGGCGCATATTATTGCCAATGAATTAAATGTTGAGTTACATACCACTTCAGGTCCTGTTTTAGAGCGGCCGGGTGATTTAGCCGCCATGCTCACCAATCTCAGCAAAGATGATGTGTTGTTTATTGATGAGATTCACCGTTTGAGTCCAGTGGTTGAAGAAGTGTTGTATCCAGCAATGGAAGATTATCAGCTGGATATTATGATAGGCGAGGGCCCATCGGCACGTTCCATCAAGTTAGATTTACCCCCGTTTACATTGGTCGGTGCAACGACGAGAGCAGGTTCTCTAACGTCGCCGCTTAGAGATCGTTTTGGTATTGTTCAGCGCTTAGAATTTTATGGCATGGATGATCTTAGCCATATTGTGACGCGAGCAGCTTCTCTATTAGGCGTTGAAATTGAGAGTGATGGTGCGCGTGAAATTGCGCGCCGTTCACGCGGCACACCACGTATAGCTAATCGCCTATTGCGACGAGTGCGTGACTTTGCGGATGTAAAGCATGATGGCGTAGTGACGGCAGCGGTTGCTGATAGCGCATTAAATGTATTGAATATTGATCCGCAAGGCTTTGATCATATGGATCGACGATTATTGTTGTCGATTATTGAAAAGTTTGATGGCGGGCCAGTAGGCGTCGATAATTTAGCGGCGGCGATAAGTGAAGAGCGCGGCACCATAGAGGATGTGTTAGAGCCGTTTTTAATTCAGCAAGGTTTTATTCAGCGTACACCGAGAGGCCGTATTGCCACTCGCCGCGCCTACGAGCATTTTGGTTTGCCGGCGCCTCAGCGTGATGAATAGCGTTATTAATAGTAAAGATAATAGCCAGGGTAATAATAGCCAAGTGAGGTTTGTGGGTGTCATCTAACGTATCGACAACAGCGGTAGAGATTGTTATATCTGTACGTGTTTATATTGAAGACACAGATGCCGGTGGTATTGTCTATTACGTTAATTATCTTAAATTTATGGAGCGCGCCCGTACAGAATTAATGCGCAGCTTGGGTTATGGTAAGGCAGCCATTTTCGCCGATGATTTAATGTTTGTTGTGCATTCATTAAATGCCAATTATCACGCCTCAGCAACACTGGATGATGAATTACAGGTCACAGCTAAAGTGACAAAAGTTGGCAAAGTTGCTGTTGTGTTTGAACAAACGATTAGTCGTGGTGACCAAGTGCTTTGCAGCGGTGAAGTGAAAGTGGCTTGTGTGCGACGCAGTAATCAAAAACCTGCCAGTATGCCATCGCAGTTATTAGAGCAGTTAAGGTTTTAGTATTAGCGAAGAATTTAGTATTAGCGAAGAGCCAGTAGGTTATTTTTTTAAAAATCGTTTAATCAGTTAGGAGTAACAACGTGGGTGAACCACTGTCAGTTTGGAGCTTAGTACTCGAGGCCAGTTTGTTAGTGCAGCTAGTTATGTTGTCACTAATGTTAGCGTCGATTTTTTCATGGTCGATGATACTGCAGCGGGTTAGCGTATTTCGTCGTGCGCATCGTGAGCTTCTGGCGTTTGAAGATGAATTTTGGTCGGGTGTCGATTTAGGGCAGTTGTATCGTTCGGGCAGCAGCCGTGGAGAGACTGAATCGATTGAAGGTGTCGAAGCTATTTTTAGAGCCGGCTTTAAAGAGTTTTCTCGTTTACGTCAGCAAGACGGTATTGATTCTGATGCCATTATGGCGGGTGCTGAGCGCGCTATGCGTGTTGCATTGGCACGTGAAGAAGAGCATCTCGAACGTCATTTGCCGTTTTTGGCGAATGTAGGATCGGCGAGTCCTTATGTGGGTTTATTTGGCACCGTTTGGGGTGTAATGGGGGCGTTTCGTGGTTTAGCGAATACGCATCAGGCAACTTTGGCTTCGGTGGCGCCAGGTATTTCTGAAGCGTTAATTGCGACAGCGATGGGCTTATTTGCGGCCATTCCTGCTGTTATTGCTTACAACCGATTCTCTGCGCGCGTTGATATGCTTAGCAATCGCTATGAAAATTTTGCCGATGAATTTACCGGCATATTGCATCGTCAGGTTCATACAGTGCCTAAAGCATAAAGCGTTGTTGATAAAAATCGCTGCTTATAAAGAGAGAGACACCTAGCCACATGTATAAAGTGATGCTCATACAATGACACGTAGAAAAAACAAGCGTAAGTTAATTGCAGAAATTAATGTTGTGCCCTATGTGGATGTGACTTTAGTTTTGTTGATTGTTTTTATGGTTACGGCGCCTTTGTTAATGCAGGGTGTTGATGTTGACTTGCCGCAGGCTCCATCGGCCCCCATTGATGAGCGATTAGAAGAGCCTTTAATTGTATCTATTAAAGCGGATGGCAGCTTATATATTAATTTAGGTGGCAAACCAGATAAAGCGGTAGCGATGGATGCCGTGGTCGATCGCGTTAAAAAAATTCTGCAACAAAAACCCAAAACACCGGTATTGGTTTGGGGTGATAAAAAAATCCCTTATGGTGAAGTGGTCAGGCTTATGACAGCGTTGCAAGGTGCCGGTGCATCCTCTGTTGGCTTGGTGACTGAAACACCGTGATGCATGACCTACGTTATTTAAGTGCAATGTACTTCGCTATTCTAAGTGCAAAGCTCTACGCTATTCTAAGTGCAAAGTTCTACGCTATTCAACGTGCAGAGTGCTTTGACTCGTGACTGATTCTCGTGGCTATTGGCTTCCCGTTTTTATTACTGTCGCCATGCATTTGGGGTTGTTTTTTGTCTTGACGAATGACTGGACACTGCGCGCAAAACCACTCTCTGTTGTCGAGCCCATAAAAGCAGTACAGGCGACATTGAAGCCTCGACCTGTTAAGCCCAAAATTAAGCCAAAACCTAAGCCTAAGCCAAAACCCATCGTTAAACCCAAGGTCGTTAAGCCATTAATAAAAGAGGTCCCTAAACCCGATCTTGAAAAAATTAAGCGCGAAGAAGAGGCGCGGAAAAAAGCTGAGAAAGATAAGCAGCGACTCGCTGATGAGCAAGCGCTTGCGGCGATGCTTGATGATGAAGATGCTGAGATGCAGGCGGATGATGATGCCAGTATTATTGCCCAGTACACAGCGATGATTTCTCAACAAATGCATCAGCGTTGGAAATTGCCACCCAGCGCCAGACGTAATATGGTTGCCTTGGTTAGTATTCGCATGGTACCTACTGGCGAGTTGGTGGCGGTGACAGTGACACAGAGTAGTGGTAATGAGGCTTTTGATCAGTCCGCTATTTTGGCTGTGCAAAAAGCGGGGCGCTTTGCTTTTATGCAAGGCATGCCGAGCCGTTTATTTGAAGCGCATTTTCGTGAATTTACTTTTCGATTTTCACCAGAGGATTTAAGGTTGTGATGGGATTTTTTAAAGCAATTGCAGTAATGAGTGCTGTAATGTTTAGTCAGTTAGTGGCCGCAGATTTAGTGATTGAGGTAACCGATTGGGTTAAGGATCCGACTAAAATTGCGATTGTTCCGTTTCGACACGAAGGTGTGGCTATTGATCAAGATATGGCGGCAGTGGTTGCAGCCGATTTAACGCGCAGCGGTCAGTTTGAGGCTTTGTCGCGCGATGCTATGTACAGTTCGCCGAGTAAGGCTAATGAAGTTCACTACCGTGATTGGCGTGCGTTGGGTGTCGATTATTTATTGATTGGTCATTCACAGGCAACGAATAAAAGTGTGACTGTAGAGTACGAATTATTTGATGTGCATCGTCAAAAGAGTTTAATTAAAAGTCGAGTCGGTAATCGCAAAGGATCAGAGAGAGCGGTGGCGCATAAGGTCAGTGATTCGGTTTATCAAAGGTTAACCGGTATTGCAGGCGCTTTTTCTACGCGGATGCTTTATGTATCTGTTAAGACTTTTCCGGCTAAAAATAAAAACACACCCAAGCAGGCTTATCAATTAATTCTTGCCGATGCCGATGGGGCTCGTGCGCGCGAAATATTAAAAAGCAGTGAGCCAATTTTATCGCCTTCTTGGTCGCCCGATGGAAAACAAATTGCCTATGTTTCATTTGAGAGTTCGCGACCCGCTATTTACCGACAAGTGATAGCCACGGGTGAGCGAGAAAAGCTGACTAACTTTCGTGGTTTAAATAGTGCACCGTCTTGGTCGCCCGATGGTAAGCGCTTGGCAATGGTGCTTTCGAAAGACGGTAACCCTGAGTTGTATGTCATGGAAGTGGCGACACGAAAGCTACAACGTATTACTAAAAACTCGGCTATTGATACCGAGCCGAGTTGGATGCCCGATGGCAAATCATTGATTTTCACGTCTGATCGTGGAGGGCGACCGCAAATTTATCGCGTTGATTTAAGCAGCGGTGCAACCAAGCGAATAACGTATACGGGGGCGTATAATGCCAAGGCCAGTTTAATGGCCGATGGTAAAAGTATGGTGATGGTCCATCGCGATGACAGTGGCTACCATATTGCCTGGCAAGAGTTGGCGACCGGCCGGTTAATTATTTTAACCAGCTCTTCGCTGGATGAGTCGCCGAGTCTTTCACCCAATGGCAGTATGTTGCTTTATGCGACAAAGTATCAGGGTCGAGGCGTATTGGCGGCGGTATCACTCGACGGTGGGGTTAGATTTCGATTACCCTCGCCATCCAGTGATGTACGCGAGCCAGCTTGGTCACCTAACTAATTCAACCTATCTCTCTTAGATGAGGTCTGATTCGACATAAATAGCTTTTGTATTCAGTATTTAATGTTCAATGTTGGGCACTTGTTCAGTAATAGTGAGTCTATTGGAGGCATATTGTAAAAAAATTGTCTCATAGGTCGCATTTTTAGCGCCGTTTAAAAAAATGTTTGTAATACATACCCTTTAGAGCATTGCATGCCGTGATAATCGCTTTACAATACCACTCTTAATCTATTTTATGCCGTTATCCATTCACACAACAGTGAGTACAATCGTGATGAAAAATAAGCTAATGTCTGTTTCTACTTCTATCGTTAAAAAAAGTCTTTTCCTAGCTATTGTGGTGAGTTTGATAACTGCATGTGCTTCTAATAAACAGCAAGAAGCTGATGCAGCCGCTGCTGCTGAAGCTGAAGCCGCCGCTGCAGCCGCTGCCGTTGCTTCTGCTGCTGCAGATGCTGCCTCGGTTGAAGTATCAATTGATACCGCTGCCAACTTAGAAAGCGTGTTCTATTTTGAATATGATCAATCTTCTTTGACTTCTGCAGCACGTGCAGCGCTTGATGCACAAGCATCGGCTCTTCGTGACACTGCAGACAATGTTCGCCTTGAAGGTCATGCTGATGAGCGTGGTTCACGTGAATATAACTTAGCGTTAGGTGAGCGTCGTGCAAAAGCCGTTGCTGATTACCTAGCCATTCAAGGTGTTTCGCGATCACGCGTTGAAGTTGTCAGCTACGGCGAAGAGCGTCCTATATCATTACGAAGTGATGATGCCGCGTATAGCTTAAATCGTCGTGTTGAACTGAAATAAAGACTATTGAGCTCAGTAACACTTTTTAAAAGTATTACTGAGTTTCATGTTTGTGAAGGGTGCTGTCGTCGTATAACAGTTATGCATTCTTCGCTTTAATAAAGCTCCAATAACCTGATGGTAGTTCGATGATGAACATGGCTAATAATGCTGTTGTTGAATTTATGAGCGAAAAAACAATCACAATAAATGCTAAGTCTGCTATGTCGGGCTTGGCATTTTTGCTTATACGGCCTTTTACATTGGCTGGTCTGCTTATTGTGTCGTCGCTGTTTTTCTCTTCTTTTGCGTTATCCCAAATTGAAGTGGTCGAAGCTGAGCCAGCGATAATTACCGATAGCCGTTACCCGCGAGCGCGAGAAACATCGGTAGACACTAAGGTGAAAGCGTTTGATAATTCAATGAATGAGCCGCCACCGCCCATTTCATCAAGTTCAGATACGGGTAATGCAGGGCTTTTTGTTCAATTGCAAGATTTACAAGCTGAAGTAAGAGAGTTGCGTGGTTTGCTTGAGCAGCAAAGCTATTTGATTGAGCAAATAAGTCAAAAGCGTATGGATGATTACCTTGATCTTGATCGCAGAATTGGTGAGTTGAGTCAGTCGGTATTATCAACTGCGCCAATTAAGTCTAATTCAGGTAGTAATAAGCCCGGTACTAATACTAGTAGTAATTCGACAGCGACCCAAAAATATTCAACAGCCAGTGTAAAGAGTACTGTCCCCACAAAGGTTGCTAGTACCTCCAATACATCGTCATCGAAGGTAATTGCCGTTTCATCCAACAGCGACATTGCTAAAAAGGCCTATCGTGCTGCATCCCAGAAAGTAAAAGATCGCCAGTTTGATGAGGCGCGTGTTTCATTGGTGGCTTTTATTAAAGCCCACCCTAATTCACATTATGTGCCCAATGCTTATTTTTTGCTGGGTGAGCTCTATTATCTAGATTCTGATTTATCAAAAGCCAAGCAATCATTTGATGCGTTAATAAAGCAGTACCCTAAACATCGAAAAATTGCCGATGCGAAATTTAAGTTAGGCAAGGTTTATCATCAGTTAGGTGATAATGATTCTGCGCGTATCATGCTGGAATCGGTATTGAATGATTATCCCGGTAGCACAGCAGCAAACCCCGCGCGCGAATACCTTAATAATAGTCTGCGCTAGTTTTTATCGATACGAATCATCGTATCGATATTCTCATTAATAAGTTCATCTGCAATTCTAACAGGCACTAACACTATGGCTGATTCTGAGTCTAACAATTCTAATATGTCGCCTTTAGCCAGTGACTTAACCCTGCGTCTCACCGAGATTTTTTGTTCGCTACAAGGCGAATCATCTTGGGTGGGTTTACCGACGGTTTTTGTTCGTCTTACGGGCTGTCCGTTGCGCTGCGTTTATTGTGATACCAGTTATTCGTTTCATGGGGGTGAATCTGTGCCTATGGATGAGGTGCTGAGCCGTATAGAGTCTTATCAAACTAAGCATATTTGCGTTACTGGTGGCGAGCCATTGGCACAAAAGTCCTGTATTAAGCTGCTTAAAACGCTTTGCGATAAAGGTTATAAGGTGTCGTTAGAAACCAGTGGTGCCATGGATATAGCCGAGGTGGATGCGCGAGTTAAGCGTATTGTTGATTTAAAAACGCCTGCCTCAAAAGAAATGAGTAAAAACCGTTACGAGAATATTGCGCTATTGCAGAACCATGATGAAGTGAAATTTGTTATTTGTAATCGCGAAGATTACAACTGGGCAGTCGCTACGATTGAGCAATATCAGTTACACAGTAAGGTCGACAATGTGTTGTTCTCACCGGTCTTCGATGTTGAAGGTGAAAGTACAAGAGAGCAGGGTTTTACTGAACAGTGCTTAGCGGACTGGATTTTAGAAGATAAGCTGGCCGTGCGTATGCAGCTACAATTACATAAATTGATTTGGGGAAATCAGCCAGGGCGATAATATGACAGCAATAGATCCATCCATAATAAAATCATCAACAACAAAAAAAGCCATTGTCTTGGTTTCAGGTGGCCTTGATTCGGCCACCGTTTTGGCAATGGCCATTGCTCAAGGTTATGAATGCCATACGCTAAGCTTTGATTATGGCCAGCGACATAGGGCTGAGTTACAAGCAGCTGAGCAATTATCGGCTGCCAGTGCGGCGGTTGAACACCGAGTAATTAGCTTTGATTTGGGTGTCATAGGGGGCTCGGCGCTAACAGACTCGGCTATAGCCGTGCCAGAGTCGCCCACCGAAGGTATTCCCATTACTTACGTGCCAGCGCGAAATACCATATTTCTGAGTTTTGCATTGGGTTATGCCGAAGTGGTTGATGCTAGCGCTATTTTTGTAGGTGTTAATGCGGTCGATTATTCAGGTTACCCCGATTGTCGCCCAGATTACATCGCTGCCTATCAAATTATGGCCGATTCGGCGACTAAGGCTGGGGTAGAAGGGCATGGGGCAAAAGTACATGCGCCATTAATTGATATGAGTAAGTCTGATATTGTTAAGGAAGGTGTTCGTTTAGGTGTCAATTATGCAATGACAGTATCCTGTTATCAGGCAAATGCCGATGGGGAAGCCTGTGGTAAATGTGACAGTTGCCGCTTGAGAGCCGAGGGTTTTAAGGCTGCTGGTATCGCCGACCCCACGCGTTATGTTTAATTGGCGAGTGGATGGGTAAATTAGTGCGAGATTCCCTTAATTTATCGCTAAAAACCCTTGTGTTTTGTGTGCTGGCGGTTAATATAGCGCCCCTCTAATCGAGTAGCATTAATCTGTTTATATTACAGGCTAAAGCAGCATTGTTGGCAATATTGTTTGCCGATAAGATTAGACTTTTGCTCCGCTCAATGAGTAGATGCAAAATTGTTTCGGGTCGTTAGCTCAGTTGGTAGAGCAGTTGGCTTTTAATCAATTGGTCGCTGGTTCGAACCCAGCACGACCCACCATTAAACAAGGCCGCTTCATTTTATGAAGTGGCCTTTTTTAATGCCTGTTTTTAATATCCAGTTTATATTATTGGGTTCAGGTGCTCATCTTGAATGTCTGGGTTGAATATTAGCTTTTCATTGTTTCTGGCCAAAATATGAGATATTAAAATGGATATAATTTACATTGCTGATAGTTAATCTTACCGTCAGATCCGTACTGAAGGGCTTTGAGGTATGAATCAGCCCTTTTGCAGCATTGTGTATTCGTTAGTTGTTTTATTGACAAACTAAACGTATCTGTATAAAGTATGCTCAAATCCTAACGATTATTCTTAGGTTGGAAGGTCATTGTAAGTGAATTGCTTGATTAAACCGTTAATTGAGCCACATTTATATTGATACCCAAGATTGGCCCCCCCTTATCCAATTGATACATTAATTCCTGGAAGCTCGTTGTTAACCGTTCTGCGGTCACGGCTTCAAAAATGATAAAAATCAAAGCAGCTTTTTTCAAGGCAGCTATAAATCTCTCTGTCCTTCTATGTGCGTTTACTGCGCATAATTCTAGTGCGGAAGTTGTTCCTTCTACTTGGGTTTCAACCACTATACTGATGCAGGAATACAATACGATTGTATTGAATAACCTGACTCCTAGTACTTCTGAAGTCAAAGGCTCTCTTTATGTTGGCGGCATTATTGCGGCCGGTAATGCTCTTTCCGTTAATTCATCTTTAATGCCTAATGGTTCGCTGGGTGGATCTTTTGTTGTCGGCGGAATTATTGCTGCGCCCATACAGTTACACTCGGGCGATGTGTTGGTTGGTGGTATTGTAAATACAAGTTTCAATAACTCTGGTGGTGGTGATATCACTGTGGGTGACACAGTTACAGGTGCAATTACCAATACCAATGGCGGAGATATCACTATTGGTGGTAATGCAACTGGCGTCATTAATAATGTAGGTGGCGGTAATATTACGGTCAGCGGTAATATTAATAATATACTCAATAATGAAAATGGTGGTGACATCACCGTTGGTGGTGCACTCGTTTATGCCTACAATAATGATGGTGGCGGTACAGTAACGGTTGGGGGTTATCATAATGGTGGCGTTAGCAGCCCTGTTTCTTTACCCGAAGTTTCTCTAGGGATTAATGTTCAAGATATCCGCACACGATTTGAAATTCTATCAACTGAATTATCCACGTTGTCGACTAACGGT
>Ga0209198_1000845_pt1 | contig 25317 bp, 22 predicted proteins | sample COGITO_mtgs_1105_2_FD_184804 | JGI IMG/M metagenome (GOLD analysis project Ga0209198, IMG submission 184804) | Pelagic marine microbial communities from North Sea - COGITO_mtgs_110519 (SPAdes) (version 2) | ecosystem: Environmental > Aquatic > Marine > Epipelagic ...
TTTATATCTTTGATAGGTATGGAAAACTACTCAAGCAAATCAGCCCGTCAGGAACGGGATGGGATGGTACTTATAACGGTGCACAACTCCCCTCTAGTGATTACTGGTTTACTTTAGAGTACTTAGACCCAACAACAGGAAAAAATAACCAATTGAAATCACACTTTACGATTAAAAGATAATTTATGACCTCATTAAAAAAAATTGTGTTTGTAGCAATACTAGCTTTAGTAGCACAGAACATCAATTCTCAAGAAGGATTGCCTATATATTCGGATTATTTAACAGACAACTATTATCTTTTACATCCCTCGATGGCAGGTATTTCTAACTGTAATAAAATAAGAACAACAGCCCGTCAACAATGGTTTGGAGATGAAGATGCTCCAAGCTTGCAAACTATGAGTATTAACGGTCGAATCGGGGAATCCTCATCAGGTGTTGGTGCGATTGTTTTTAACGATAAAAATGGATATCACTCTCAGTCAGGAGCCTACTTAACGTATGCTCACCATATTATGTTTTCGCGAAATACAATTGATCTAAATATGCTTTCATTTGGTTTAAGCGCCGGGATGATACAATATAAGTTAGACGAAACAGCATTTTTAGAATTTGATCCTATTATTGCAGGTATTGAACAAAGCTCTTCTGATTTTAATGTAGATTTTGGTTTTTCTTATCACTTTATTGATTTTTACGCTCATGCAACTGTAAAAAATGCTCTTGCAAATGAAGGTATAAATATTAATGAACAGGGAGTTGTTTACGATAACTTAAGAACTTATTTATTCTCAGCTGGTAATGTGTTCTCTAAACTTGGAAGTGACTGGAGCTATGAGCCCTCATTTATGTATGCCTATAAAGATGCCACAAAGGAATCTTTTATTGACATAAATTTTAAGACCTACAGAGAGTTAGATTTTGGAAATATGTTTGTAGGTATTTCATACCGAAGAAGCTTTGATGGTGCCAATTTCACGGACGGTTCTAGAATAAGCAGTCAAAAACTCCAATACATCACTCCTGTAGTAGGAGCGGAGTATAACAATTTCATGCTAGCATACACCTACTCGTATCAATCAAACTCTGTAGTTTTTAATAACGGAGGCTTTCACCAACTTACTTTGGGAATTAATTTTGGTTGTAAAAGAGAAAAGTACGATTGTAATTGCCCAAGTGTGAATTAAAAATCTAATTTTTCAAGCCTCACATTCTCTGATTTTAAAAGGTCATTTAGTATCGTATGTTCTCCGTTTGTATATAACTGACTTTCGCCATTTGTTACTCCGTTATTAGATAATTTATTAAGTTCTAAAATTGATTTTGTTTGCCTCGCAACAGCTTCTGCCGAATCAATAATATTCACATTATTGGGTAATAGTTCTTTAAGTATGGGAGTCAAGAAATGGTAATGTGTACAGCCCAAAACTAAAAAGTCTATTTTGGCTTTAATCATTGGCGCTAGATACGTACTCAATAGGATTCTCATTGCTTTTGAGTATAACCCTCCTTTTTCTATTAATTCTACAATACCATTTCCAACCTGTTCAACCACTACTAAGTCATTAGAATAAAGCTGTGAGGTTTTGTGAAATAAACGGCTGCTTAAGGTTCCTTTAGTTGCCAAAATCCCTATTGCTTTTGTTTTTGATTGAAGAGCAGCAGGCTTGATGGCTGGCTCAATACCAATAAAGGGAACGGAATAGTTAGCTCTTAAGTAATCTACAGCATTTGTTGTAGCCGTATTACAAGCGACTACAATTAGCTTACATCCGCCGTGATCAATAAGATACTCAGTGTTTTTTATAGACAGCTCTAAGATAGCTTTTGAGCCTTTTGGACCATAGGGAGCATGCTTAGAATCTGAGAGGTAAAGCGTAGACTCCAATGGAAGCAATTGTCGAATTTCTTTCCAAATCGAAAGACCTCCAACTCCTGAATCAAATATGCCAATTGGTTTTGAACTCATGTTATGCAAAAATAAAAAAGCTGCTTTAATAGAAGCAGCTTTTTATAAACTATTTGAGAGACACTTGGCTGTTTAGAAACCGAGCTCAACTTTTACATCTTGCATTAAATCAGTACCCCCAGCGAAAAGAACACCTTGCCCTTCTGAAGAATCAAGTACATAATCAAACCCTTTTGCTTTTCCAACTGTAAGAATAGCATTTTTAGCTTTTTCAAAAACAGGACTTGTTAACTCTTGCTGTTTTTTTTGCATTTCTTGTTGCGCTTGCGCTTGAAACTCACGTATATTTTGTTCAAATTCTTGAAGTTCCTGAATTCGTTTACCGTTTTCTTCGTCTGTTTTTGTTTCTGCTTCTGAGGCGTATTGTTCACGCACGGACTCCATTGCACTTACTTGGCTTTTGATTTCATCCTGGTAAGTTTTAGAGAGTTTCTCTAACTCTGATGATGCAGCTTGCATTTCTGGCATAGCCATCACTAACTCTTGTGTATTTATATGTGCTACCTTGCTTTGTGCCTGTGTTGTAAAAGTAGTTGCAAAAAATAAAGTAGTTGCAAATAAAATTGATTTTAAATGTTTCATTTTGAATTGTGTTTATTGTTTATTTATTAATCTTGATACTGTCTCTTTTTCTTTTTTGTTCTTCCACTCTTGATTTACGTTCTTTAAGCAGTCTTTTTTTCTTTTCTTCTAGGGCTTTTTTTCGTTCATCTAACTTTTTTTTGCGCAGCTCTTTGGCTGTTAATTTTATCTCTGTTGAAGATTCATCATCATCTTTTACAGTGCTTTCAGATGCCTTTTCATTTTTTTCTTTTTTTCCCTTTTCGGGGTCTTCTAACGGGTTTAGTTTCTTAGATCCAAGCTCTTTTTTTTGTTGCTCTTTAACAGTTATTTTTTTCTGTAGTGAGGATTCATCATCATCTTTTACAATGGTTTCAGGTGGATCTTCGTTTTTTCCTTCTTTTTTATTTGCGCGCTCTTCTAACTTTTTTTGCTTTTTAGCTTCACTCTTTTTTTCTCTGATTTCTTTAGCTTCAAGCTTTTTTTGACGCTTTTTTTCTAGGAGTGCTTCTCGCTCTGCTTTTCGTGCATCTAATATTTTCTGTCGATCACTTTTACCAGGATCTACTTCAACGATTGTCGTTTCTTTTTCAGCTTCCTTACGCTCTTTTTTAGTTTCTGCCTGCGTTCTTTTTGAAGCTCTATTTATGGTTCTTAAAATTTGCTCGCTAATGTCGTATCTATCTGCAGAATATAGCATAACTACGTCAGCAGACTTGTCAAAAATAAAGTCATATTTTTTTGAGCTTGCTATTTCTTGAACTGCTGCAAAAATTTGATCTTGGATAGGCTGAATCAATTGTTTTTTTTGAATCATTAGATCTCCACCTGGACCAAACCGTTTTTGTTGGTAATCTATAATTTCGTTTTCTATTATTTGAAGGTCTTCTTCACGCTCAGAAACAAGCTCATTTGTTAGCAGAATACGCTCGTTGGTTAGTTTTTTCTTCTCGTCTTCCAATGATGTTAAGCGTTGTTCAATCTCTGCTTTCCATTCCATTACTTTAGTATCTAATTGTGTATTTGCAATGGAATATTCATTAATATTTTCTAAAATATATTCTGTGTCAATATAACCAATCCTAACGCTTCTTTGAGCATACAAGGATGTGCTAATGAAACAGATCATTAGGACGAGACTTATACTAATAAGACGCTTTGTGTTTTTTGATTTTAAATCTAATGAATTCATTGTCAAATTGTTTTCATGTGGTTGAATTACATATCTACTTATCAAATTAACGAAATAAATATTAAAAAATTTCAACTCTACGCTTTTCATTTATCTTACTCTGGAAATTATCTTGATAATATTAAAACTGTTGACCAATAATAAAGTGTGTTTGCCAACCACTTTTTTGTACTTCGCCTGGTAATGGGTCGAAACCATGTCCAAAGTCAATTCCTAGTAGTCCAAATGCCGGCATAAAAATACGCAAGCCGATCCCTGCAGATCTTTTGATGTTAAACGGATTAAAGTTTTTAAAATCATTATATGAATTACCGCCTTCTAAAAACGCAAGTGCAAATATCTTCGTCTGTTGAGCTAGTGTAATTGGGTGCCTTAGTTCTAATGAGAATTTATTATAAATTGACCCTCCATCTTGGCTTGACAGTGATTGGTTAGGATATCCTCTTAGTGCAATTGCTTCCCTACCATCTAAACTATAGGTGCCAAGTCCGTCTCCTCCTAAGAAAAAACGTTCAAAAGGAATAACTCCACGATCATTATTGTAAGCACCTAAGAATCCAAACTCAAAAGTAGGTTTAAGAACCAAATTACCAACAACCTTTGTGTACCATTCCCCTTTAAATTTGACTTTGTAAAATTCTAACCATTTATATCTCAATTGGTCTATTTCCCCAATTCTTTCAGAAGCTGTATTACGTAACCCAATTTCTTCTGCGTTGTTACTGTTCGCGTACTGAGCAATAATATCATATTGAGCATCCCTTTCATTTTTTAATTCTGAATAATCTACATCACTTACTGCAGAATAAGGAAAGCTGAATTTTGCGGATAAGTTAAAGCTAGATCCACCTATTGGATATATAGGGTCATTAAATGAGTTATTTCTACTCAACCCAACCGTATATGCTAAGTTGTTTGAGTTTCCATTACCAAATGTAAATAAACCTGTATTGTAATTATTCAGGTCATAATATTGAAAACTTATTGCTTGTGAGAGTACAAAATAATCATCTGGAACAGATAGTTTTTTAGCAATCCCCAGAGTCAGTCCTGTAATGTTAAAGTTTCTGCTCTTGTCTGCGTCTCTTGTTGCAGGGTTATATAAAAATTGTTTCGTCTGCGAAATAGAAGACGAAAACTGCACAGGTTTCTCTCCTCCTAGCCAAGGTTCAGTAAAAGAAAAACTAAATGTTTGGAAAAATCTACTCGCTTGGGCACGTAGTGCTAAGCTTTGTCCATCTCCCATAGGAAATGGCTTATAGGCTTTCTTTTTAAAAATGTCTTTTACAGCAAAGTTATTAAATGAGAGCCCTAAAGTTCCAATGAATCCTCCGCCTCCATATCCCCCCTGAAGTTCTATTTGACTCGATCCTTTTTCAACTACTTTATATGACACATCTAAAGTACCGTCAGTTGGATTGACATTTTTGATGTCTGGAGAAATTTGTTGCGCGTCAAAAAATGGAAGCTGCCCAAGTTCTCTAATCGTTCTTACGATATTTTTCTTGCTGTATAGTTGCCCTGGACGGGTTCTTAACTCCCTGTAAATAGCGTGATCATTTGTTTTGTCATTTCCAGAAACAGTAATATTTTTAAAGTATGCAGGTTTTCCTTCAGTTACTCGGATCTCCATATCAATTATATTGCCATCAGTACTTACTTCAACTGGTGTGATTGTTGAAAATAGATAACCGTTATTTTGATATAAATTTGTCAAATCAAATGCATCAGGATCTGAATTATCTGCGATCCTTTTTTCTAATTCAATACCATTATAAGTATCTCCTTTTTCAATTTTCAATACTTGGTTAAGTTGCTCGTCTGTATATATGGTATTTCCTAAAAACCTCAAAGCTCCATAGTAATATTTCTCACCTTCTTCAACATCAATCTTTAAAGAAATTGTATTGTTTTTATTTTTTATCAGTGTGTCGGAAACTATTCTCGCGTCTCTGTAGCCTTTCTCTTTATACTTGTCAATAATACTTTCTAGATCTTCAGAGTAATCAGCTTCTATGTATTTGGAACGTTTAAATATACGGAACAGGTTTTTCTGTTTCGTGTTTTTCATTGTTTTGCGAAGTTTCCCATCACTAATTTTTTCTGATCCTACAAATTCAATTTTTTGCACTTTTATTTTTGATCCTCTATCAATCTTAACAAGCATATTAACTCTTGTTTTTTTGACTGAATCGATAACTTTAGTAGTTGTGATGATTGTTTTGGCATTTAGAAATCCTAGTTTACGGTATTTACTTTCTAAATAATTTTTTGTAGTAGTGATTAAGTTTTCCGTAACCTTAACTCCCTTCTTAAGCTTATTTTCTTCAATGAGCTCCTTGATCTTTCCTTTCTTAATTCCAACAACTTTGATTTCTTTTAGTTCAGGCAAATCATTTAGAGCAATTTCTAAATAAACATCGCTTCCCACTTTCTTATTGACATATACTTCAATACTGCTAAAAAGGTTGGACTCCCATAACTTTTTAATTGCGGCACTTATTTTGGTCCCACCTTCTGTTTTTATGCTCTCTCCTTTTTTAAGGCCAGAATAAGTGATAATAGTCTCAGCTCCATAGACTGTTTCTCCGCTTACCGAAATCTCAGCGATTATAAAATCTGTTAATATTGGTTTTTTTTCTTGAGAAAGAATAGTAAAGCTACTCATGAACAAGCATAAGTAGAGAAGTTTATTCATGTATCTTGAAGCTTTTTTAATTAAGCTGTTCACTTGTTTTTCCAAATCGTCTTTCTCTTTTTTGATAATTTATAATGGCCCCATATAGATCTTCATTTTGAAAATCTGGCCAGTACACATCTGTAAAATATAATTCTGCGTAGGCAATTTGCCATAACAGAAAATTACTGATGCGTTTTTCACCGCTGGTTCTAATTAGTAAATCTACATCTGGTAAATTTTGTGTGTAAAGATGCTCATTTATTAGCGCATCATCAATTTTTTCTATTGAAATTATGTTATTTTTAACTTTATCGCATATTTGCTTAGTTGCGTTCACGATTTCATCTCTAGAACCGTAGCTTAAAGCCAGGGTTAAAGTCATTTTTGTATTCTCTTTGGTCGCTTCAATCACTTGAAGTAGTTCATCTTGAACCTTTTTTGGGAGGTGTTCCAAGTTCCCAATTGCATTTAATCTAACCGAGTTTTTTTGCATCGTGTCCATTTCTTTCTTCAAAGAAGATATCAAAAGCTGCATTAATGTTTTAACTTCTAACTTTGGGCGATTCCAATTTTCAGTTGAGAAAGCATAAAGCGTTAGGTTTTCAACGCCCAAATCAACACAGGTTTCTACGGTTGTACGCACAGATTTTGTCCCATTCTCGTGACCAAAAACTCTCATGAAGCCTTTCTCCTTAGCCCAACGACCGTTTCCGTCCATTATAATGGCTATGTGCTTGGGTAGGTTTTGTAAGTCAATACTCTCTTTTAAGCTCATATTTAATAGTTACAATAGCAGGGTTTTCTTCCAAAAGTGTAAGTTAGTGTTAATCCACTAAATACATACCAGTCGTTGTTATTAAAATTTCCAAACCTAACAATTTCTTTTAGCTCTTCTGCATCTGGTTCACTTCCATCTATTTCATCAGAAAAGGTATAGCGGGCCCCTACCTCAATAGCTATGATAATACTTTCGGTAATGGTGGCCTTGAACCCTAAAGTTATTGGTATTCCAAATGCATAACTTCTTGTTTTTTCATCAACAAGTTTGTTGTTGTTAAAGTAGAAGTTAGGGTGGTAAGCTATGCTTATCCCAGTGTGTATATAAGGAGTTGCTAGTTGCGTTGCTGAGTGTAGGTCGAAATCAAAAAAATTAAATTCCAACCCCATCGACGCTTCTATTACTTTCGATTTAAAATGATAGCCTCTTTGTATTCTTTTTGGGTCGTCCGAAAGTTTGTCATCAGCCGATAACTTTGTGTATGTTAAGCTCGCTCTGTAGGAATGTCTAGGGCTTCTGTTCCATTTGAAAACGCCTCCCAAGGCTAACTCATTTGGGTTTACGAATTGAGAAGAACCGACATCACCAATGAAATTACTTCCCCCAAAAAAGCCGCCTATTTCATAAATTTGAGAAAACCCCAAACTTGAAATAAAAAGAACACATATGGTTGATAAAATTGTTTTCATTGAAATTTTAAAGGGCTGCAAATATAGTAAATTACCTATTTATCAGAAAATTTGTTTCTAGGCTAATTTATAAACTCTATTTCTGTTCAAATATTGTTTAATTTCTTTGATCCGCCCCCCAAAGCAATTTTTTTCTTAATGTTTCTATGAAACGCTCATCCTTTAACTCGATCATGTGTATACTAAAAGGCGCTTTTTGAATAGTAATCGTTGTATTGTTTTTGAGTGTTTTTATCCTTGAATCCAAAGACACTAAGTGCTCTTCTTCTCGACCACTAACTTTTAGTCTTATAATTTTGTTGCTTGAGATTACTAAGGGGCGTGCATTTAAATTGTGAGGAGCGATTGGGGTTAACACCAAACTATCCGACTCTGGCATAATTACTGGCCCCCCACAGCTTAACGAGTACCCAGTTGATCCTGTGGGTGTAGAGACAATGAGTCCATCCGCCCAGTAGGAGGTCAGGTATTCGTCATCCAACCAAGTTTCAACAGAAATCATTGAGGTTGTGTTTTTTCTGCTTACGGATATTTCATTCAATGCAAAGTTTAACTCAGACTCATCTTGATCACCATCAATATTTATCGATAATAAACTCCGTTTTGAAATTCTGTAATTACCTTCAAAAATCTCGTCTAGTGCTTTTTCTACGGTATTCATTGGAATGGTAGCCAAAAACCCTAGTCTGCCTGTATTGATTCCTACGATTGGAATGTTTAAGTTTTTCACATATGTTATGGCTCTTAAAATGGTTCCATCGCCTCCCACACTAATTAAGAGATCAAAAGAGGTGTCTAAACTTTGAAAAGTATCAAATTTAAGCGATTCAATTTCTATGTCAGAATCTATTAAGATAGATTCATAAAAGTTTTTTTCAAAAAAGACATTGGCACCTTGTTTTTTTAAATACTTAATCAGAACCTTGATTGTGCTTTTTGAGCGCTCGTTACAAAGTGGCCCATAAACAGCTATTTTCATTTGAGTTGTGTTTATCACTTTATTGGTTTAAATAGTTATTCAAATAGGCGGAACGTTCTTTGAGAGTTTGTAAAAACCCATCGTCTTCATGACCAGAAACGACAGTATATCCATATCGTCTAAAAGCTTGAAATACACCGGAAAGTCCGCTGCTGCCAATTTTAATGGTAATTTGAGTTAATTCATTTTCTGTTTTTGATACGAACGCTCCTAGCATCTTTGCATTATTAGATTCTATAATTTGACTTAATTCGCTAAATGAAAAATCATTACAACTTTTTTCAATGACGATAATTCCGCCAGGTTCAGAAAAAAATGGCGTATGATTAAACATCGAAATAATATCATTTAGTTGATAATAGCCTAGGTAATTATTTTCAGCATCTAGGACGGGCATTATGTTGCTGTCATTTTCGGCAAACACCTCTAAAACATTAAGCCATATGCTTGTCTCTCGAACATAAAAGCCTTCAATTGCATAAAAAACGTTTGTAACCTTATCTGTTGGTTCAAAACAGAACACATCTGTTTCCGACAAACAACCCAAGTAAATACCCTCTTTCAAAACAGGAATATGTGAATAGGTAAGTCGCTTGAAAACATCTTGAAGCTCACCAATAAGCGTATCTGGGCCTGTGGGTGTTAGGTCGTTTATTATAAATTGATTTAAAGACATGAGTGCGTTTACAATCTAGATGCAAATTAATCAAAAATAATATACTTTAAGCGTAAACTACTTTGTATTTTTGTTTCAAATTTATTTTTTAATGACCAAGTTAAGCGTTAATATCAACAAGATTGCTACTCTCAGAAATTCTAGGGGCGGCGATACCCCTAATTTGGTACAGTTTGCAAAAGATGTACAGGAATTTGGAGCCCAGGGGGTCACAATCCATCCACGACCAGACCAACGTCATATTCGTTATCAAGATGCCTACGACCTAAAGTCAGCGGTTTATACCGAATATAATATTGAAGGCAATCCAATTCCAGAGTTTGTAGAAATGGTTTTAAAAATCAAACCCACTCAAGTAACTCTAGTCCCAGATGCTGAAAATGCCATTACTTCTAATGCCGGTTGGGATACTATAAAGCACAAAGACTTTTTGACAGAAATCATACAAGAGTTTAAGCTTAATGACATACGAACTTCAGTTTTTTTAGACCCTAGTATCAAACAGGTAAATGGAGCCAAAGCCATTGGAGCTGACAGAATTGAACTTTATACAGAAGCGTTTGCGCATCAATTTTCTCTAGGCAATAAAGACGCTATAATTCCTTACTCTGAGTGTGCAGAACAGGCAATGCAATTAGACCTAGGACTTAATGCTGGTCATGACTTGTCTTTAAAAAACATTAAGTTTTTTAAACAACATGTGCCAGGATTATTAGAAGTGTCTATAGGGCATGCCCTGATTTCTGAAAGTTTGTACTTAGGAATAGATAATGTAATAAATATGTATTTGAACAAGTTAAAATAATGCTCTTACACTCGAATATAATTGGCGAAGGCCATCCGTTTATAATACTTCACGGGTTTTTAGGAATGGGTGATAATTGGAAAACCCTTGCCAAACAATTTTCTGGCTTAGGGTTTGAATTGCATCTTGTAGATCAACGCAACCATGGAAGAAGTTTTCATGATACTGAATTTAATTATGAAGTATTAGCTTCAGATCTTTTGAACTATTGCCAACACCATGATTTAAAAGACTGTATTCTTTTGGGGCATTCTATGGGGGGGAAAACAGCGATGCTTTTTGCCACACTTTACCCCAAACTGGTTTCAAAATTAATTATTGCAGACATTGCACCTAAATTCTATCCTGTTCATCACGATGCTATTTTGGAGGGCTTAACTTCCCTTAATTTCCAAACAATAAACACAAGAAAAGAGGCGGATTTACAACTTTCTAATTACGTTCAGGAAGCGGGGACCCGACAGTTTTTATTAAAAAACATATATTGGGTATCTCCAGGAGTTTTAGGTCTGCGAATTAATTTGCCAGCACTAAAAACTCATGTTTCAGAGGTTGGAGAGGCCCTACCTCCCTCCTTAAGTTATGTTAAAGAGTGTTTGTTTTTGAGAGGTGATAAGTCTGAATATATTTCTCTTCAAGATGAAGGTTTAATCAAGTCTCAATTCCCAGAGGCTTCTATTAAAATAATTGCAAATGCAGGACACTGGCTTCATGCCGAGAATCCCGTAGATTTCTATGAAAGTGTTCGTTCGTTTATCGCTTGAAACACATAAGGTTAAAAATGTTTGTAAGGCATTAAAAATATTGTATTTTTGCCACCCAATTTTTATTTCATTACAATGAATATTACAAGAGAAAGTATTGACAAGCTAAACGCTGTTGTTAAGATAGAGATCACGAAAGCTGATTATTCTGAAAAAGTAGAGAAAATTTTAACAGATTACCGTAAATCTGCCAATATTCCTGGCTTTAGAAAAGGACAAGTTCCTATGGGCCTTGTTAAAAAGCAGCATGGAAAAGCTATTTTGGCTGATGAGGTTAATAAAATGCTTCAGGAGTCTTTAGGGAAGTATCTTACAGATGAAAAGCTGGATGTTCTAGGGTCTCCATTACCAAAATTTCAGCAAGAAATGAACTGGGACGCTGAAGATTTCTCTTTTGAATTTGAAATAGGACTAAGCCCCGAGTTTGACATCAAACTAAAGGCTAAAAAAGCAATTACGAAATACACAATTACTGCTGATAAGAAAATGATTGATGACCAATTGGTCAACATTCAAAAGCAATACGGAAAACTAACTCCCAAAACAGTGGTTGATAAAGATGATGAGGTTACAGGTGTCTTTTTTAACGATTCTGAAGGGATTGAAGCAACCGCTACATTAACACTGGACAAGTTAAAAGGAAAGACTAATCTCAGTGCTTTTACTGCGGCGAAAGTCGATGACGTATTGACGCTAAAAACTAAAGGCTTATTTCAAGATTCACACGATTTGATGACTTACTTAAAAGTAGATCACGATACTGCACATGGGCTTGATGTTGAGGTCACCTTTACAATAAGCGAAGTTAATTCAAGAGAAAACGCTGAATTAGACCAGGAACTTTTTGATAAGTTATTTGGAGAAGGAACAGTGAAGTCTGTAACAGAGTTAAGAGCAAAAATTACTGAGGATGCTGAAAAACAATTCGTTCAACAAGCAGATCAAAAATTCTTAAATGATGTGACGGAATACTTGGTAGAAAACACCAAGTTTGATTTGCCAGCTCAATTTCTTAAAAAGTGGATTCAAACAGCCGGCGAAGAAAAGTTGGATACTGATCAAGCCAATGAAGAATATGAAAAGTCTGAAAAAAGCATGCGCTACCAATTAATTGAAAGCAAGCTTATTGTGGAAAATAATCTTCAGGTAAACTTTGAGGATTTAAAAGCGTATACTTCAGAAATGATAAAAACTCAAATGGCTCAATTTGGTCAGATGAACCCAACAGAAAAAGAAATTGAAGATATTGTTGCACGTGTTCTTTCAAACCAAGAGGAAGTGAAACGTATTTCTGAGCAATTAACAAGTCAAAAATTACTAGACTTTTATAAAGAAAGTGTAAGCTTTAAAGATAAAAAGCTAGCCTACGAAGCCTTCGTTAAAGAGGTTTATGGGAAGTAATACTTGTAAATAATTAACTAAAAAAAACACTTCTTTGGAAGTGTTTTTTTTATACCTTTAAGCAAAGTTTTAAACTAGAAATAGTTTTATATTTACATTATTAAAATCAAAAAAAATCAGCATGGATTACGGAAATGAATTCAAAAAATTTGCCATTAATGACCAAGGTATTAGCAGCCTTTATTATGACAAAATAGTTAGCAGCATGACCCCCATGGGATTGACGCCAAATATTATTGAAGAGCGCCAGATGAATGTCGCTGTTTTTGATGTATTTTCAAGGCTAATGATGGATCGCATTATTTTTATGGGAACCGCTATTAACGACCAAGTTGCTAATATCATCCAAGCTCAATTATTGTTTTTAGAAAGCACAGATGCAACTAAAGACATACAGATATATATTAATTCTCCAGGCGGTAGTGTGTATGCCGGCCTAGGCATATACGATACCATGCAACTCATTAAGCCTGATGTTGCTACAATTTGTACGGGAATGGCTGCTTCTATGGGCGCTGTACTATTGTGCGCAGGTGCCAAAGGAAAACGTAGTGGATTGACTCACTCTAGAGTGATGATTCACCAACCTTTAGGAGGGGCTCAAGGTCAAGCAAGTGACATTGAAATTACCGCTCGCGAAATCTTGATTCTTAAAGAAGAACTTTACAAAATTATAAGTAAGCACTCTGGTCAAGAGTATGATAAAGTGTATAAAGATAGTGATCGTGATTATTGGATGAAATCTGATAAGGCATTAGAATACGGAATGATTGATGAAATATTATCTAGAAGCTAAAGACCCCCAAATTAGTTATGGCAAAAGAAGAATTAGACTGTTCATTTTGCGGCAAGAAAAAAGCCGACACTAACTTACTCATTGCAGGGATAGATGCGCACATATGCGATCGCTGTATAGAGCAAGCCAACGGCATTGTTGTTGAAGAATCTAAGCAAAATAAAGGCGATGATTTCTCTTCCGATGTCATGCTTAAAAAGCCCCAAGAAATTAAAGCTTTTTTAGATGACTATATTATTGGTCAAGAACAAACAAAAAAAGTAATGTCTGTGGCGGTTTACAATCACTACAAACGATTGTTACAAACCACTACTGAAGATGATATTGAAATTCAAAAAAGTAATATCATTATGGTTGGGCAAACAGGGACTGGAAAAACCCTAATTGCTAAAACCATTGCAAAAATGTTAAACGTGCCACTAGCAATTGTTGATGCGACGGTACTAACCGAAGCTGGGTATGTAGGTGAAGATGTTGAAAGCATGCTAACTCGTCTGCTCCAGGCAGCAGATTACGATCAAGAAAAAGCAGAACGTGGAATTGTGTTTATTGATGAAATAGACAAAATTGCACGTAAAAGTGACAACCCTTCCATTACAAGAGATGTCTCCGGTGAAGGGGTTCAGCAGGCACTTTTAAAATTACTTGAAGGAACCGTTGTTAATGTACCGCCAAAAGGAGGTCGTAAACATCCGGATCAGAAATTTGTAGAAGTCAATACTGAAAACATATTATTTATTGCCGGAGGTGCCTTTGATGGGATCAACCGACATATATCAAAACGCCTCAACATGTCTGCTATTGGCTATAAAGCCTCACACGAAGAGGAGCAAGTTGATAAGGAGAATTTATTGCAATATATTATTCCAAAAGATCTAAAAGATTTTGGTTTGATCCCTGAAATTTTAGGGCGATTACCTGTTTTGACTTATATGAACCCTTTAGATGAAGCAACGCTAAGAGCGATTCTTACCGAGCCAAAAAATGCCATCGTTAAGCAGTATAAAAAACTCTTTGAAATGGACGAAATAGCGCTTTCATTTGAAGACGATGCATTGGATTTTATTGTTAAAAAAGCAATTGATTATAAACTTGGTGCCCGAGGACTTCGATCGTTGTGTGAAGAGATTTTAACCGATGCCATGTTTGTAATGCCAAGCACTGATGATACGGCACTGGTTGTCGATAAAGCATATGCACAAAAACACTTAACGAGAACGGAGCTAAAACGTCTTAAGGTTGTTTCTTAATCTATTTTTAAAAGTGCTTCCAAAAATTGGCGAGAGTTTGAGAGTCTAGGGACTTTATGTTGTCCACCTAGCTTGTTGTTGCGCTTCATCCACTTATAGAACAAGCCCTGTTTGGCAGCATGTATTTTAGGCTTATCTAGCGTAATGTTGTTATAGCGTTTTGCTTCGTAATCAGAGTTTAATGATTTCAATGAATTATCCAAAAGTTCTCCAAAATAGTTAAGGTCCTTTGGTGGTGTTTTAAATTCAATAATCCACTCGTGTGCTCCTTTAGATTTCCCCTCCATAAATATAGGCGCTACTGTATAGTCAACAATTTCACTATTGGTTTTCTTCGCAACAATTTTTAAGGCTTTATCCGTGTTTTCAATAATAAGCTCTTCTCCAAATACATTGATAAAATGTTTAGTTCTACCTGTCACTTTTATCCGGTACGGGGTAGTGGAGGTAAACATTACAGTGTCTCCGATTTTATAGCGCCAAAGACCCGCATTAGTAGTAATTACAATAGCATAGTTTACACCTTTTTTAACTTCAGACAAAGAAAGTAATGTTTCGGTTGGTGTTCCATGTGTTTGCATAGGGATAAACTCATAAAATATCCCATAATCTAACATGAGCAAAAGCTCATTGGAATGATTTCTATCTTGAATTGCAAAAAAGCCTTCAGAAGCATTATAAATTTCATAATACTTAAAGGATTTTGAAGGAATGATAGACTTATATTGATCCACGTAAGGGAGAAAGCTAACGCCGCCATGGAAGTAGACTTCTAGATTGGGCCAAACATCCAAAATGGTTTTATTATCTGTATTTTCAAGGACATTATTTAGTAATACTAACATCCATGAGGGAACTCCTGCGAGGCTGGTCACATTTTCATTCACAGTTTCGTTAACGATGGCTTGCATTTTATATTCCCAGTCACTCATTAGCGAGACTTTATTGCCTGGAGTGCTGCTAAACTCAGCCCAGAAGGGCATGTTGTCGATTAATATAGCCGACAGATCGCCAAAAGTAGTTCCGTTTTCTTCATATAATTCTTTGCTTCCGCCGAGGCGTAAGTTTTTCCCGTTAAATAGAGCCGAGTTTTCATTGTTATTTAAATACATGCAAAGCAAATCTTTTCCAGCCGCGTAATGACAGTCTTCAAGGGAGTCTGTGCTGACGGGAATAAATTTGCTTTTGGCATTGGTTGTTCCACTCGATTTTGCAAACCATTTTATAGGCTTTGGCCAAAATATATTTTTCTCTCCTTTTCGAGAGCGTTCAATTAAATTTTGATAATCTTCATAGCTTGATACAGGAACACGTTGAGCAAATTCGCGGTAAGTTCGGATTGTCCTAAAATCATAAATTTTCCCAATTTCAGTGTCTTTAGACACAGACAACAGACTCATAAGTAATTCATTTTGAACCTCATGAGGGTATTTAAGAAACAAATCAATTTGATGAAATCGTTTCTTTAAAAACCATGACGCCACAGAATTTACTAATGGAATTGCCATATAATTGTATATATTTACAATGATAAATGTAATAAAAATCTGCTAATGCTGTACCAAGGTGTTTTAACTAAAATGGAAACAGAATTTTCCACCCCTATTCAATATTTTTTAGTCCTAGAAAATGACATCCTAAATATGAATCAGTTGTTGAATAAGACACTTACACTTTCTTTTATCAAATACCAATGTTTGAATTGCAGTATTGAAGCGCCAATTTTTAGACAAGGATTTTGTAAATCTTGTTTTTTCGAATTGCCACAGGCAGCCGATTGGATTATGCGGCCAGAGTTAAGTAAAGCTCACCTTAATATAGAAGACCGCGACTTGGACTATGAAAAGCGCGTTCAGTTACAGCCCCATATTGTGTACTTAGCAAACTCTAGTAATGTAAAAGTTGGAGTGACTCGAAAAACTCAAGTGCCTACACGCTGGATTGATCAAGGTGCTAAGGAAGCACTGGAAATTGTCGAAGTTCCCAACCGCTATTTGGCTGGGGTGACAGAAGTAGCTCTTAAAAAACACGTGAGTGACAAAACCAATTGGCGAGAAATGCTCAAAGGGACTGCTGTGGACGAAAGTTTAGAAGACTGGAGACAGCGTTTGTCGGTGCATATTCCTGAAGAAACGAAATCTTATTTTTTAGCAAATCAAAAACCACTTGGAATACAATTTCCAGTTCATCAACATCCTGAGAAACCCCAAAGCTTGAACCTTAGTAAAACACCAGTCTATTCGGGAGTTCTTAAAGGCATCAAGGGGCAGTATCTTATTTTTGAAGATAACACCGTTTTTAATATCCGAAGTAATGAAGGCTTGGTTATTGGGCTGGACGTATCTTAGTCAATTTGAATTTCTTCATTAACCCCTAGTTTAAATCGTTTTCTAAACAGATAGACACCCAAGTATAAAAAGGGTGTGTCAATTGCTGCTATTAGGATTTTGAAAGCTACCCCCGCTACAAGTAAACCTGCAAATAAATCCCATGAAATCTCTCCAAATAAACAAAGGAGTATAAGAACTGTTGCTGTGTCCACAAGTTGAGATAAAAAGGTAGAACAATTATTCCTTAACCAAAGGTGTTTCCCTTTTGTGAGACGTTTCCAATAATGATAAATCTGAATGTCTATAAACTGCGCAAATAAATAGGCTAACATACTTGCTAATACAGCTACTCCCGTGCTGCCAAACACGGTTGCAAACACGTTATCAGATACTGGCGACCAATCGGCTGCGGGGACACTTGCAGCGATATAAATAATTCCCATGGCAAAGAAGGAGGCGATGACGCCACCAACAACAACCTCATTTGCTTTTCGTTTTCCGTAAATTTCACTAATCAAATCAGTAATTAAAAATGTGATGGGATAAGGGAGAATTCCTACAGAAATTTCAAATAATTTGACACCAAAAACAGGTGTTTCAATAGGGTAGAAGTAAAAGAATTTTTTAAAAATTAGATTTGACACCACTAAAGAAGTGACAAACAAAATACCGAGGAGTAAATAAATACGTTGGGCTAAAGCCTTGTCTCTTAGTGTCATAAAAATTGTCAATAAATTCTTCCGTAAAGATATAATATTAATTTTTCTTTTACTTATTTTGCTACTTCATATGACGCAAGGACAAACCGTTTTAATAGGAATTGGAAGTAACACAGGCGATACGCTAAATCACCTGCAAGCAGCTATTGATGCCATTCATAGCCAAGTAGGCAGTATTCATCAAATCTCGACGCTTTATCAAACACCTGCCTTGGGTTTTGAAGGCAATGACTTTATAAATGGGTGCTTGAAAGTGGTGACTCATCTCGATGCGCCCCAAGTATTAGCAAAATTATTGGCTATTGAAACAACCCTAGGACGTGTACGTTATAATGATGGTCACTACCATTCTAGAACAATTGATTTAGACCTTTTATTTTATGGGTCTTTAATTTCAAAATCTGAGTATTTAGAATTACCACATCCCAGAAGCCATGAGCGTCTTTTTGTTCTTCAGCCTTTAGTAGATATTGCCCCTGATTTTGTGCATCCTGTTTCAAACAAAACAATAGCGGCTTTATTAGCTATATGCGAAGATAAAAGTGTTTTAACTCCTTTAGTTGACCTTTTGGTCAATCCAATTGAGACTTTTGATTTCTCAAACTATAATTTCATCGCTGTTGAGGGGAATATAGGCGCCGGAAAAACAAGTTTGGCTCATATGATGTCCAACGACTTTAATGCTAAAAAAATTCTCGAACGGTTTGCTGATAATCCTTTTTTGCCAAAATTTTATGAAGATGCGACCCGCTATGCTTTTACGCTGGAAATGTCTTTTTTGGCGGATCGGTATCAACAGATTTCTGACGACTTATCGCAGTTAGATTTATTTAGTGATTTTATTGTGAGTGATTACGACGTGTTTAAATCGCTTATTTTCTCAAAAATTACTTTGAGTGAAGATGAGTTTATGCTGTACAGAAAACTGTTTTATCAGGTTTACAAGGACATTGCAAGACCAGACATGTATATCTATCTCTATCAAAATACGGAACGTTTACAGGAAAATATAAGACTCAGAGGGCGTGACTACGAACAAACCATTGCGTCTAGTTATTTGGAGAAAATAAACACGGGGTATTTAGAGTTTATAAAAAACCATCCTGAATTTAACGTCAAAATTATTGACATCTCCAACAGAGATTTTATAAAAAATCGCATTGATTATCTTTGGATTTTAGAACAGATTTGTTCTTAGCTTAATTTGCTAAACACATCCCAAAGGACCACTCCACAACTTACAGAAATATTCAAAGAGTGCTTGGTGCCATACTGAGGGATTTCAATAACTTGATCGCTAAGACTAACCACTTCTTGAGAAACCCCTTTGACTTCATTGCCAAAAACCAAGGCATAAGTTGTGTTTGCTTTGGGAGTAAATTTATTAAGCATCGTCGCGTTTTCTGCTTGTTCAATGGACAGGACTTGGACGTCCTTTGATTGCAATTTTTTCACCAGTTCAAGGGTGCTTTGAGCATAGTCCCAATCTACAGACTCCGTACTTCCCAAGGCTGTTTTTTGAATGTCTTTGTTGGGGGGGGTTGCGGTGATACCGCAGAGGTATATTTTTTCAATTCTAAAGGCATCACTTGTTCTAAACACACTTCCAATGTTATTTAAACTTCGGATGTTGTCAAGAATCACAATAAGAGGCGTTTTGGTAACGGCCTTAAACCCATCGACTGATAGGCGATCTAATTCGCTATTTTCTAATTTTCGCATCTTACTTTTAAATCTTAATAATTAAGGTTTTATAAAAAGGCTAAATTTAATTACTTTAGCAATCTTACTTTCACACAAAAGTAAGGCATAAAAATCAAAAACCCATTGGCCAACAAAACTAAGAAAGTTACTCCTTTAATGAAACAATACAATGCGATCAAGGTCAAGTACCCAGATGCGTTGTTGTTATTTCGTGTGGGCGATTTCTATGAAACTTTTGGAAGTGATGCGGTTAAGGCGTCTAAGATATTAGATATTATCTTGACAAAGCGAGGCGCAGGAAGTGAAAGCGAGACCGAATTAGCAGGGTTTCCACACCATTCACTCAACACCTATTTACCAAAATTAGTAAAAGCAGGTGAGCGTGTCGCAATTTGCGACCAGCTGGAAGACCCAAAACTCACTAAATCTATTGTAAAGCGCGGGGTAACGGAGTTGGTCACGCCGGGTGTGGCTTTAAATGATGAGGTCCTAAGCTCTAAATCCAATAATTTTTTAGCAGCTGTTTATTTTGGAAAAACAATAGGCGTTGCCTTTTTAGACGTCTCTACTGGCGAGTTTTTAACAGCCCAAGGCTCTACTGAATACATAGGGAAACTACTTCAAAACTTCAATCCAAGTGAAGTTTTAATTGAGAAACAAAAACGAACGACTTTTAAGGATACTTTTGGCGCACACTTTCATACGTTCTACTTAGAAGACTGGGTTTTTCAGGACGATTATGCCAACGAAACCCTTTGTAAGCATTTTCAAAGTAAAACATTGAAAGGGTTTGGAATTCATGGCTTAGCACAAGGAATTGTCGCCTCAGGAGCGGTGATGCATTACTTGGCAGAAACGCAGCACCACAAGCTAAAACACATTACGGCCATTGAACGTATTTTGGAAGGCGACTATGTATGGATGGACAAATTTACCATTCGTAACTTAGAGCTTTACAATTCCAACAATGCCAATGCAGTCACTTTGATAGATGTGATTGATCACACGATATCTCCTATGGGCGGACGTCTTTTAAAGCGCTGGCTAGCACTGCCCCTCAAATCACTAGAAAAAATCAAAGCTCGTCATGAGGTTGTGCAGTACTTTTTGAACCAGGAAGACACGCATCATAAAATTCAAAACCACATCAAACAAGTAGGGGATTTGGAGCGTTTAATCTCCAAGGTGGCAACGGCCAAAGTCAATCCACGCGAAGTGGTTCAATTAAAAAATTCGTTGGAAGCAATTATGCCTATCAAAGCCTTGGCGACGAATTGTAAAAATGCCGATTTAAAACGCATTGGCGAGCAGATTAAAAGCTGCGAACCTCTAAGAGAAAAAATTAAAGCCACCCTAAACGAGGAGGCACCAGTCAATATTTTAAAAGGAAATAGCATTGCGTCTTCAGCTTCTGAAGAATTAGAAAGTCTAAGAGCTATTGCGTTTTCTGGGAAAGATTATTTAGATAAAATGCTGGCTCGCGAAAGTGCAGCCACAGGGATTACCTCTTTAAAAATAGCCTCAAACAATGTGTTTGGGTATTATATTGAAGTCCGAAACTCCCATAAAGATAAGGTTCCAGAAACCTGGATCCGCAAGCAAACGTTGGTGAATGCCGAGAGGTATATAACCGAAGAATTAAAAGAATACGAGGGCAAAATACTAGGTGCTGAAGATCGCATCTTAGTGATAGAGCAAACCCTTTTTTCTGAGCTTGTTTCTTGGATGCATTCTTATATTTCACAAGTACAACAAAACGCGCAACTCATCGCTCAGCTTGACTGTCTGGGAGCGTTTGCACATCTGGCAAAACAAAATAATTATACCTATCCTGAGATTGACAACTCTTTTGATTTAGAGATAAAACAAGGGCGCCACCCTGTGATTGAAAAACAATTACCCTTGGGGGAAAGTTATGTCGCCAACGACTTGTTTTTGGATCGAGATACGCAGCAAATTATCATGATTACAGGGCCTAATATGTCTGGTAAGTCGGCCATTTTACGCCAAACCGCTTTGATTGTACTATTGGCTCAAATAGGGAGTTTTGTGCCTGCAACACGCGCGCGAATTGGTTTGATAGACAAGCTTTTTACACGGGTAGGGGCCAGCGATAATATTTCGATGGGCGAATCGACCTACATGGTAGAGATGAATGAAACGGCCTCTATCCTAAACAATGTGTCGGAACGCAGCTTGATTTTATTAGATGAAATAGGGCGGGGCACCAGCACGTATGATGGGATTTCAATTGCATGGGCGATTAGCGAATACTTGCACGAGCATCCGTCGCATGCCAAAACCTTATTTGCTACTCACTACCACGAGTTAAACGAAATGACAGAAACATTTGACCGCATTAAAAACTACAATGTAGCGGTCAAAGAATTAAAAGATACAGTCTTATTTTTACGGACTTTAGTTAAGGGCGGTAGCCACCACAGTTTTGGAATTCACGTGGCTAAAATGGCAGGAATGCCCCCACAAGTATTACACCGCGCTGAAAAAATACTGAAACAACTCGAAAAATCTCATTCTAGCGATGCGCTTACAGAAAAGGTTAAAGACTTGGGCAGCGAGATGCAGCTTAGCTTTTTTAATTTAGACGACCCTATGCTAGAAGCTTTAAAATCGGATATCGAAGCCATTGATATTGACACGCTAACACCTGTTGAGGCCTTGATGAAGTTGAATGAAATAAAGCGCATGCTAACAAAAAATAAAAGAGGATAAAAAGTTTAAAAAAACTTTGCTATTCTAAGAATTGTGTTAAATTTGCACCTCTCTTTACAAACGTAAAAAGAATGTTCATTAAAAAATTGCGAAAGTAGCTCAGGGGTAGAGCATCACCTTGCCAAGGTGGGGGTCGCGAGTTCAAATCTCGTCTTTCGCTCTGATACTTTTTTAAAATATACCAAGATGCTGAAGTGGTGGAATTGGTAGACACGTTGGACTTAAAATCCAATGTCCCTTGGGACGTACGGGTTCAAGTCCCGTCTTCAGTACAGATGAAAAGCCGAAACGAACGTTTCGGCTTTTTTGATCCCTGTAACGAGTAAAGCTTGCTTTAATGAGTTTAAGGAAATAAAAAATAAGCTGCATAGTGGCGTCGGCTTTTTTCAAAATGTTGATTCTGGGACTCAGCGCAGCTAAGTCCCGTCTTCAGGACACAACGGGATAAATCTTCTTTTTTAGATTTATCCCTTTTTTTATTTTTTCGATTTACTCTGTTAAAATGGGCTATTTTGTGCAAAACAGGGTTAATATCAGCGGTTCGAATTTTTTTATTTTCAAATTGAAATTTTTTGGGAAATATCGAACCAATTAGCCTTCTTTTGGTGCTAAGCGATAATTTATTTGAAAAATAAATTTTGTTATCTTTGAAATATAAACCAATTTAATTATGCGCTATTTTACGTTAGCTATTTTGCTTGTAAGCCTTTCAGCCTATGCTCAGCCAACTATTTCAAAACAGGTGATTGGCCCAGCTGGAGCTACTTATGAAAACGACACCAACAAACTCAGCTATACTGCAGGAGAAGTGCTGGTAGGCGCTATGACCTCCGAAGATGGCAGTATCCAATTAGGCAACGGTTATTATCCGTCTTTGGATTTATCAACTCTAAATACAGAGGCCCCTGAATTACAATTACAAGTCAAGGTTTATCCAAACCCCGTAACAGAAGCCATTTATATCACCCATCCCACAGAACAGTTCTTTGAGGTAAGAATAACAGACGTCAGCGGAAAACAGATACTAAAAACAACGCATCAAAGACAACAAGCCTTAAGTGTGCAAACACTCACAACAGGCACTTACTTTGTAACAGTCACTACAAAAGATTCAAAACAAACCAATACGTATAAAATTATCAAGCAATGAAAAAGTTTTACACCATTCTATGCCTAGCCATAGCATCACTCACACAACTCCAAGCCCAAGCTCCACAGGGGTTTAACTACCAAGCGACTGTAAGAAACAGCTCTGGTGATTTAATCGTAAATACCAATGTGTATTTCAAGTTTAATGTGATGCAGGGTTCACAAACAGCATTGCCTATATTCACAGAAACGCACTTTGTACCAACAGATGACTTAGGACAGGTAAATCTTGTCATAGGGCAGGGAACTCCCTCAGCAGGCACCTTTTCAGAACTGGATTGGTCACAAGGAAGTTACTACTTAGGAATTGAGCTTGATACAGGCAATGGTTATTTGGCTATGGGCACTACCCAACTACTAAGTGTTCCTTATGCATTATATGCAGAGAACAGTGGTAACAGCACACCAACCACACCAAATTTAGAAGCAGTACTCGCTGAAAACAACTCAGCCAACAATCAACAGATAAAAGATTTACAAGACCCAACAGAGGCTCAAGATGCGGTTACAAAAAATTATGTAGATACTGAAATTGAAAACAGCGAACAGGATATAGAACAAGTACTAACTCAGGGTAATGATGCCAATGGAATACAATTAAAAGGTATAGCAGACCCGACAGAGGCTCAAGACGCAGTAACAAAGGCTTATTTTGAAAACAATACTACAAGCTCTGGTTTATCACCAGGAAGTACAGTTGGTGATATGCTCTATTGGGATGGAGAAAATTGGACTCAAATTCCTTCACCTGAAAACAATGGAACACTTAAATTTTGTGAGGGACAGCTAACATGGGGTGCTTGTAAAGCTGAAATTAGAATATATGATATTTTTCATGGTCAATATATAAGATATTCAATTGATACAAATGGTAGTGATGTAATTGATGTTAGAGCCTTTATTAGCCAAGAAAATACAGTTCCTGATGAAAATGATTTAATTTTTTTTGGATGGCCAAATAACAATCCAGGAACTAATTATTTATATGATAACAATGATCAAATACAATTACTCTATCTAGACACAAATACAACATATTTTATAAGACTTAGAGTTGAAAGTAACTTAGGGGTGTCTTATTCAAACGTTCTTCAATATTCATTTACAGAATCTGATTTGGATAATGATTATGATGGCTATTCAGTTAACCAAGGCGACTGCGATGATAATGATGCTCAAGTTAACCCAGGAGCCACCGAAATCGAAGATGGTATTGACAACGATTGTGACGGTGACATAGACGAAGGATTTAATGAATCTGGCACAGTAACGGACATAAACGGCAACACCTATGATTATCTTACTTACGGCAACCAGGTTTGGACAGTGGATAACGCTGAGATGGTGACGTACAGAGATGGCACCCCTATTCCAGAGGTTACAAATGCAACAGAGTGGGAAAACCTTACCACAGGCGCTTGGTGTTATTATAACAACGACCCTACAAAGCCAAGACTTTATAACTGGTATGCCGTAATGGGTATTCACGATACAGACCCTAACACCCCAAATAAAGAATTTGCCCCAGAAGGTTGGCATGTCCCAAGTGATGCTGAGTGGACAACCTTAGAAAACCACCTCATAGCGAATGGCTATAATTACGATGATACAACCACAGGAAACAAGATAGCCAAAGCAATGGCATCCACCACAGGATGGAATAGTTCCACAGAGCCAGGAGCACCAGGCAACGACCAAAGTTTAAACAACGACAGTGGTTTTAACGCTTTCCCTGAGGGTTACCGTAACTTCTATGGTTCGTTCCTCAATGAGGGTAACAATGCTTTCTTTCGGAGTTCCACTGAGAACAATACAAATAGCGCATGGTACCGCAACCTGTTCTCCAATAACATTCTCCTAATCAGGTCCAACTACAGCAAGCAAAACGGCTTGTCGGTGCGTTTTGTTAGGGATTAAAAATCAAACTCAATTTTGGGTTTTATTTTTTCAAAGAAGTTAAAAAAAGTTGTTTAAAAAATCCAGTGTTTGTTTCGAAAACAGCTCAATTGGGTGTACGATAAGAATCCGTAATTACTTTATTTATAGAGTGTTACGGATTTTTTAGTTTAATATTTGTACGAATTTTGTACGAATAATGCTATTTATGATAGTTTACAACAGCTTTAATCTCTATTTATC
>Ga0209198_1000855_pt1 | contig 25105 bp, 23 predicted proteins | sample COGITO_mtgs_1105_2_FD_184804 | JGI IMG/M metagenome (GOLD analysis project Ga0209198, IMG submission 184804) | Pelagic marine microbial communities from North Sea - COGITO_mtgs_110519 (SPAdes) (version 2) | ecosystem: Environmental > Aquatic > Marine > Epipelagic ...
TTTTCAAGTTTATTAATTTCTTGATATATTTCTTTAAGTTTTTTGTTATCTGTAGCTCTAAAATATAATCCCCCTGTTTTAGAAGCTATGGATTCTAAAAGTTTTTCGTCAATTTCAACCTTTGTCATACCGTATCTGAAAGAACCGTCTGGATTTAAAGCTATGGGAGCAAGGGCATTTCCATTGCTTCCTAGTCCGATTGTATATGTTTTTATTCCAAATGAAAGGGCTAAATCAGCAGAAGTATTTGGGTCGATAAATCCTGAATTGTTGACTCCATCAGTAAGTAAAATAATAACTTTACTTTTAGCTTTACTGTTTTTAAGTCTATTGACGGAAGTCGCTAAACCCATCCCAATTGCTGTTCCGTCTTCTATAATTCCATCAAAAATTATTTCATCTAAGGACTTAACTATAATTGATTTATCGGTAGTAACAGGTGTCTTGGTATAACTTTCTCCTGCGTAAACAACAAGGCCAATTCTATCATTAACTCTATCATAAATAAATTCTTTGGCAACTTCTTTTAACGCTTCTAGTCTATTAGGTTTTAAATCTTGGGCAAGCATGCTTGAAGAGACATCTACTGCTATCACAATATCAATCCCTCTGCTTTTTTTAGTTTGTGTCGAGATATCAATTATTTGTGGTCTGGCTAAAGCTATAATTAAAGAAACTAAAGCTGTATATCTTAATAAATCTAAAAAAGGGAAAATAGTGGTTTTTAGAGATGATTTACTAAACGAATCAATTGAAGATATGCTAAGTTTGGGGTTTTTGAGGTGTTTAATTTTATAATTAACAACAACAAAGAAGATCACGCCTATAATAAGCCATAAAAATTCAGGGTTGTAAAATGTAATATTATTAAACATTTTATTTATTATTAAAATCTATTGAACTTTCAATTCTAGTTCTAATTTGTTTTGCATATCTATTATTCCTATCATAAATAATATTTAAAGTTTGATTTCCACCATTTTCAAAAAACGATAAGCTGGAATATTCTTTTTTGATTGAAATATTTTCGTTATTAATATAATCAAAAGAGCCATAATACCTAGTTGTAGTTATCCCGTTATCAAGTGTAAACTCTTCCTGTTGTGTTAAGATGTTTAGGGCTCCCTTAGATTTTAATTTTTCTATGAGAATTGACTGAATTTCATCCTCTTTATTAATTGGTTTTGTATTAATAGTTAAGCTAAACGGATCTTCTAAACCCTGAAGGCTAAACAATTGCCCTGTTTTTGAATCGTTTCTTATTAATGCATCTGGTGATGATATTTTAATTGGAAAAGCTCCATAACTACTTACAACCCAATCTTCTTTTTGTAAAAGTTCTTTTGTCGAATTTCCAAACACATTATCTTTAACTTCTTCCCATCCAAAAATTGAAATACTTGCAAAAAGAGAAATGAAAATTATTGTAATTAATATTTTGGCAATATTTATAAGAAATTTTCTTTTCTTTTCACCTTGAATTTTCTTTAGATACTCTTCGTTTTGTAATAGCTCTTCTTCGGAAGGTTCAGGGATTGCTTCTTTTGTGTCAACAAGAACTGTCTCTAAAAGTTGTTTGTCTAAAATTGCTGTTTTAGAACCAGGTGCTGATTTAGCGAATTTTACCAAATCAGCTGTGGATAAAACTGATTTAAAGTTTTTCAAAGTTTCTTTTGAAATATCTAATTGACCCGCATCCTTTAATAATTCTAGTTTTACTATTAATTCATTAGTTGTGCTTTCTAAGGCGTCTACTTTAACCTCTTCTTCAAAATAGCCTTTTACAATTTCTGTTAATTTAGAATAATATTCTTTGTAATCTGATTGGTTATTAGATTCATTCAGCTCTAGTGATTTTAATGCTTCAATCGCTTTCTCAAGTGGAGGAGTAATGATTTCTTTTGATGAATTAAAGTATTTAGATTCCTTGTAAAGCTTAACAGATAATATTAGAATTGAAATTATACTAAGAATCAAAAAATATTTTTTCCACCAACCTTCATTATTTCTTTCAACTTGAATTATATTTTTTATGTCAAAAAATTTCTTGCTGACAGTGTCGACTTTAACACTTGAAACACTGATAATAATTGAATCTCGAGATTTAATTATTTGATCTAAAATTTTGATAGGTGGAATTATAGAAAATGACCCTGGCTCAAAACTTGTTAATGAATATTTTTTAACAAACCTTACCGTGTTATCTTCATATAATGTGTCTATTTGAAATTCTTGAATCACGTCAATAGGAGGGTTGAATTTTAGTAATTTAAATTCAAAATCGTTCAATGAATCAGCAACAAAAGAAAATTCGTACTTAATTTCTTCTCCGATTTTTATAGAAAGTGTATCTACTTTAGACTTTAAACTTATTGGAGTTTGAGAAAATAGCCCAAAACTTAGGCTTAAAAACAAAAACGATATTAAAATTTTCTTATTAACCACGGGTTTTAAAATAGTTTAGTAGTTTTTTAATATAGCTTTCGTCTGTTCGACAAAGAATTGTGCCTGCCCCGTTTCTTTTGAACAAATCATTGAATTCCTTAAATTTTAACGTCCTTTGTTTCTTGTAATTATTCCTTACAAATTTTGATGAAGTATCAACTAATTGAACTTGTTCAGTTTCCTGATCAAACATTTGAACTAATCCGAAATTTGGGATAAACTCTTCAAGTTTATCAAATACTTTTATACCTGTTAAATCGTGCTTTTTAGACGCAATTTTTAATGTTTTTTCATAATTTGATGAAATAAAATCTGATAAAATAAAGGCAATGGATTTTTTTTTCAAAACACTAATTAAAAATTCCAAAGCAGTACTAATATTTGTTTTTTTACTTTTTGGCTTAAATTCTATTAACTCTCTAATAATTCTAAGAACATGGGTTTTACCCTTGCTAGGAGAAATAAATAACTCAATTTGATCACTAAACAATATCAAACCTACTTTATCGTTGTTTTGAAGAGCAGAAAATGCTAAAGTTGCAGAAATTTCCGTAATTATATTTTTTTTCAAGGCATTATCAGTACCAAACAAACCCGAGCTACTCACGTCTACTACAAGCATTAGTGTGAGCTCTCTTTCTTCTTCGAAAACTTTTACAAAAGGTTCATTATATCTTGCGGTAACATTCCAGTCTATAGTTCGAACGTCATCTCCAAACTGATAATTTCTAACTTCACTAAAAGTCATTCCTCTACCCTTGAATGTACTATGATACTCTCCACCAAAAATATTATTACTTAATCTTCTAGTTTTGATTTCAATTTTTCTGACTTTTTTTAATAGGTCTTTGGTTTCCAAAATAATGAAAAAAATTAATTAGCTATAGTTAATTGCTCTTTATGGAACTTCTACTTTATTAACTATTTTGTTTATTATCTCCTCAGATGAGATGTTTTCAGCTTCTGCTTCGTAAGTAAGACCTATTCTGTGCCTTAATACATCATGAATTACAGCTCGAACATCTTCTGGAACAACATATCCTCTTCTTTTAATAAAAGCATAACACCTTGAAGCGTTAGCAAGATTAATACTTCCTCTTGGTGAAGCTCCAAAATTTATTAATGGCCTTAATTCTTCTAAGCCATATTTATCTGGATATCTTGTTGCAAAAACTAAATCTAAAATGTATTTTTCAATCTTCTCATCCATATAGACTTTTCTGACTGACTCCTGCGCTCTAATAATTTGTTTTACCGTAACAACAGGTTTAATTTCCCCAAAACTGTTATTAATATTTGCTCTAACTATTAGTTGTTCATCTTCTATTTTCGGATAATCTATAATAGTTTTTAGCATAAATCTATCAACCTGTGCTTCAGGCAGAGGATATGTTCCTTCTTGTTCTACAGGGTTTTGAGTTGCCATTACCAGAAAAGGTGGTGTTAATTTAAATGTAGAGTCTCCAATAGTAACCTGTTTTTCCTGCATGGATTCCAATAAAGCTGATTGAACTTTTGCAGGTGCTCTGTTAATTTCATCTGCTAAAACAAAATTGGCGAAAACTGGACCTTTCTTAATTGAAAAATCATTTTCTTTCATATTATAAATCATAGTTCCTACTACATCTGCTGGTAATAAATCTGGTGTAAATTGAATTCTACTAAAACTACCTTTAACTGCTTTGCTTAAAGAATTTATTGCCAATGTTTTTGCAAGTCCAGGCACACCTTCTAATAAAATGTGACCCTGTCCTAAAAGACCAATTAACAATCGTTCCATCATATGTTTTTGTCCAATAATAACTTTATTAACTTCTAATAATAACATATCAATAAAAGCACTTTCCTTCTCAATTAGTTCGTTAATTTCTTTAATATCAATTTCTTTATTCATTTTTATTTATTTATTATAAAATTACTCATAAAACTAAGGGGGTGCAATTTGAATAAAAAAAATGATTCAAATTGTTAACAATTGGTTAAATATTTAATTTTACTCAGTATATAGAGTTTATTTTTCGATTAACATTTCTTCAATTTCTTTAGGAACAAGGTGAGATATTGAAATTTTTTCTAAAATATTTTTTCTAATAAGAGTCGAGGATATCTCCATAATTGGAGCATTATACAAATTTACATTTGGATGACTTATTAACTTACTTTTTTCTTTAGAAAGACTTTTTCTAGGATATACACATATTTTATGCTCCAAAATCAATTCATGATTACTCCACAAATGAAGAGTGTTTAAATTGTCTTCTCCAAGTATAATTTTAAAATCTGTTTTAGGATATTCTTTATTTAAATACATTAAAGTATCTGATGTATTGTAAGGGGGATTAAGATTAAATTCAACATCTGAACAAATTATATTGCTGTTTTTTTTGCAGTAGTTATTAATAATTTTAAATCTGGTATAGTAATTTGTTAATTTATTAGCTTGTTTAAAAGGGCTTATTGGAGTAATTACGAGCCAGATTTCATCTAAATTTACTTCACTTAAAAAATATTTAGCAATAGCAATATGTCCATTATGCAAAGGGTCAAACGTTCCAAAAAATAATCCTATATTTTTATTCATTTAGAAAGAAATTTTTTAACTACATGAAAAGATTCTTTTTTGGCTAAATCAATATCATCATTAATAATACTAAGATCAAATTCAGTTTCTTTTTCTATTTCTTTTTGAGCTTTTTGGACTCTTTCATCAATTGATTTATTAGAATCCTTGTCTCTAGCGTTCAATCTTTTTCTTAGTTCTTCTAAACTTGGGGCTTTAACAAAAATTGATAGTGCATTATTTTTAAAATATTGTTTTAATTTGATTCCTCCAATTACGTCAATATCAAAAATCACGTTTTGTGTTTCTAATTGCTTAGCTACATCTTTTTCTAAACTGCCATAAAAAACATCATCATACACTTCTTCAAATTCAAGAAATTCACCATTATTAACTAAATTTTTAAAATCTAATTTGGTTTTAAAAAAGTAATCTTTTCCTTCAATTTCATCTTCTCTTTTTTGTCTTGTTGTTGCAGAGGTTGAAAAAGATAAATTCAATTCTTTTTTATTTAACAAGTGTTTTACCAAAGTTGTTTTACCACTTCCAGACGGGGCAGAAAAAATAATACACTTTCCTTTAAACATTATAAAACATTAAGAAGTTGTTCTTTTATCTTTTCTAGCTCATTTTTCATTTCAACTACAGCCTGCTGCATTAGTAAATTGTTAGATTTCGATCCAATAGTATTAATTTCTCTTCCAATTTCTTGACTAATGAACGTAAGTTTTTTGCCTTTTTCAACTTGACTTTCATTCATTGTAGTTTTAAAATAAATCAAATGATTTTTTAACCTCACTAATTCTTCGTTAATATCGAGTTTTTCTAAATAATAAATCAATTCTTGTTCAAACCTATTTTGATCAACTTCGATTTTTAGAGACTCTAAATTTTTTGTCAATCTTTGTTTTATTAAACTCATCCTTTCAGGAATCAATTCTTCTATACCTAATAGTTTGTTTTTTATAGTATCCAAATTACTTATAAGATCTAATTCCATAGAGTTTCCTTCTTGAACTCTAAAATCAGTTACTTTTTTTATTGCTTTTTTTGCTAATTCTTTGATACTTCCTTGTAATTTTTGATCAAGCTCACTTCGATTGCTTTCAATAGAGTTAGGAAGTGTAATTGCAATTTTAAGAAACTCAGCGCCTTCAATTAAAGCACCAGGTGTGATTTTTTTTAAATCTTTGATGTAGGATTTTATAACAGCGTGATTTAAATTTGAATTAAAATTAGTGTCTGAGATTTTGAAATTGATTTTAAAATCAATTTTCCCTCTTTTTAAACTAGTTGTTAAAATTGATCTTATATCGCTTTCAATGTTTCTAAACATTGGATTAAGACTGTAATTAATGTCTAAATTTTTGCTGTTTAAGGACTTTATATCTATAGATATTTTTCCAAATTCTGAATCAATAGAAGCATTTCCAAAACCAGTCATTGATTGTAACATATTGTCAAATTTACAAAAAAGTGAGGCTTAGTCTAATTTCCTTAACCATATATTTCTAAAACTTATGGGTATACAACAATGATCTTGTAGCATAATCGGAGCATTACTGTGAGCTGAGTATTTTGGCTGTCCAACATTTGTCGTAGTACCTTTAATTTCAACATGATTTTGAATTAAAACTCCATTATGAAAAACTGTAAAGTAACCAGGGTTTTCTAATGTTTTGTTTTTAAACTCAGGTGCTGTAAAAATAATGTCATAAGACTGCCAGTCACCTGGTTTTTTACTTGCGTTTTTTAAAGGAATATATTGTTTATAAACAGATCCTGCTTGACCATTAACATACGTGGGGTTCTGATAACTATCTAAGATTTGTATTTCATAATTTTTTTGAAAAAAAACACCACTATTTGACCTGCTTTGATTATTATGCTTATCTAGTCCTTCAGTTCCTGCTTTCCACTCAATATGTAATTGAACGGAGCCAAATGATTCTTTTGTTTGAATAGATCCTTCACCGTTAACAACCGTCATGGAGCCGTCATTGTTAATTATCCATTGAGGAGGTTTATTTCCCCATGTAACCCAGTTTGAAAAATCTGTGCCATCAAAGAGAATAATTGCATCGCTTGGAGCTGTTGAAAAATCAGTTGATTCTATTATTTCGGGAACCGGTTCCCATATTTCTGTTTGTTTACTTTGACAATGAGCAACTGACAAACTTAGAACAAATAAAAAAAATACTTTTAAGTTCATATTAAAGGGTTCTAAAGTATTCTGCTAAACTTTTAGCCTCTTCATCAGAAAGGTTTTGATTTAGCATTAATATATTATTATATTCTTTTAGAAGGGCAATTGCAGTAGGATCTTCTTTTAACATCTGATCAGGATTCAACATTATATTTAAAACCCATTCCACACTTCTTCTTTCATAAATTCCTGTCATTGCAGGTCCGATTAATCTTCTATTTACATTGTGACAAGCTGTACATTTAGCATTAAAAATTTGCTTGCCTTCACTTACTAAATCCATGTTTTTCTCAGAGCTAAAACTATAATTTTTAATTGGACCAATACCTTTGTTATTAAGATCAATTGGAGTTACGCTATTAACCTCTTTTACTTGTCTTTTTTCAGTTTTAACCCTTTTATAGATCGACTTTTCTTCTGGTTTTTTTGAATCACCGCAGCCATAAACTAAAAGAAAAACAAAAACTAAACTAATTAATTTAAAAACACTCATAATTAAACTTTTAACAATAATACAAAATCTGTTTTTTATTTTTTTAGAAAATAGATTAAACTAGCTTTTGCAAAGTTCAATCTCTGCCTCTTCAACAGTTTTTTGAGAATTTCCAATATATATGTTATTATTAAGCAATAATACGGGTCTTTTTAAAAAACTATAGTGGGTTAATAATAATTTTTTAAAATCATTTTCTTTTAAAATATTAAAGTTTAGATTCAATTTTTTTAATAATTGTGCTCTTTTATTAAACAAAGCTTCGTAGCTATTGGTGATTTCAAAAAGTTCATTTAATCGTTTTTCATCTAAAGGACTTTCTTTTAAATCCGTACGACTAATAGATTCATTTAAAGACCATTGCTTAATAATTCTTTTACATGTTGAACATGATGACAGATAGTATAATTTATTCATTTAAAAAATTTCACTTTGAATTTAGAAGGTATATATTTGATTAACTAATTTACTTAAAATGAAGTTTAATACAAAAACTATTCACGGAGGTCAAATTGAAGAAAAAGGGTACGGGGCTGTAATGCCACCCATTTATCAAACATCAACATACTCTCAAAAATCTCCAGGAGACCATAAAGGATACGAATACAGTAGAACACATAATCCGACAAGAAGTGCTTTAGAAAAATCCTTGGCTAGTATTGAAAGTGGGGAATTTGGTTTAGCATTTGGATCTGGTTTAGCAGCAATTGATGCCGTTCTTAAGTTGTTAAACCCAGGCGACGAAGTCATTTCTACTAACGACTTGTATGGTGGCTCTTACAGGCTATTTACAAAAATATTTGAAAAATATGGACTAGTTTTTCATTTTACTGAAATGGATAATTTATCTAAAATCGAAAGTTTGGTAAATAATAATACTAAAATGATTTGGGTTGAAACCCCCACCAATCCAATGATGAATATTGTAGACATTAACGGTTTAAGTAGTATTTCAAAAAAATTCAATCTAATTTTAGCTGTTGACAATACTTTTGCAACACCATTTTTACAACAACCTCTTTTACTGGGAGCTGATATAGTTATGCATTCGGCCACAAAATATTTAGCAGGACATAGTGACGTTGTTCTTGGTGCGCTTATAGTAAATGATAAAGATCTATCAGAACAGCTCTATTTTATACAAAATGCAAGCGGGGCAATTTGTGGACCAATGGATAGTTTTTTAACATTAAGAGGGATAAAAACATTGCATGTTAGAATGCAGAGGCATTGTGAAAATGCAGAAAAAATAGCTAATTATTTGAAAAATCATTCAAAAATTGAATCAGTTTATTGGCCGGGGTTTGAAACACATCCAAATCACAAAATCGCCAAAATTCAAATGAATAATTATGGAGCTATGATTTCTTTTACAACAAAAGGAAACAACCTAAACAAATCTCTAAAAGTTGTTGAATCTTTAAAACTATTCACACTTGCAGAATCATTAGGTGGAGTAGAAAGTTTAGCAGGTCACCCTGCATCAATGACTCATGCATCAATTCCAAAAGTAGAAAGAGAAAAATCTGGTGTGGTCGACTCTCTAATTAGACTTAGCGTAGGGATTGAAGATGCTGCCGACTTAATTGAGGATTTAAAACAAGCTTTGGCTTAATTTAAACTGTTATTATTTGTTTAACTTAGTTAGATAATTCCTTTTTAATTATGAAAAAGATTATTGAAAATTTTATTTCTGAAATAGATAAAAAAAATTCTCATGAGCCTGAATTTATGCAGGCTGTTAGAGAAATAGCCGAAACAGTTCTCCCTTACATAGTTTCAAAAGATATTTATCACGGTAAAAACATTTTAATGAGAATGGTTGAGCCAGAAAGAGTTTTAATGTTTAGGGTTAATTGGGTAGATGATAGTGGAGAGATTCAAGTAAACAGAGGATATCGAGTTCAGATGAACTCTGCAATTGGTCCGTACAAAGGAGGATTAAGGTTTCATCCTACTGTAAATCTTAGTATTTTAAAATTTTTAGCACTCGAGCAAGTGTTTAAAAACAGTCTTACTACTCTTCCAATGGGAGCAGGTAAGGGGGGTTCTGATTTTGATCCCAAAGGAAAAAGTGACGCAGAAGTAATGAGATTTTGTCAAAGCTTTATGACTGAGTTATATAGATATATTGGTCCAAATACTGACGTTCCTGCAGGAGATATTGGAGTTGGAGGAAGAGAAATAGGTTATATGTTCGGACAGTATAAAAAATTAAAAAAAGAATTTACTGGGGTTTTAACAGGTAAAGGTCTTTCCTGGGGAGGTTCTTTAATAAGACCAGAAGCAACAGGATATGGTACTGTATATTTTGCAGAAAACATGATGAACCATGTTTCTAAAACTATAAAAGGAAAAACTGTAATCATTTCTGGATCAGGGAATGTTGCTCAATACGCAGCAGAAAAATGTATTCAACTTTCGGCTAAAGTAATTTCAATGTCAGATTCGTCTGGTACAATTTACGATAAGGACGGAATTGATAGTGAAAAACTGAGTTTTATTATGAGCTTAAAAAACGTAAAAAGAGGAAGAATTCACGAATATGTTAAAAAATATCCAAACGCTACATTCCTTAAAAATAAAACTCCATGGGAGATCCCTTGTGATATAGCGCTTCCGTGTGCAACTCAAAACGAATTAAACGAGCATGATGCAAAAATTTTAATTAAAAATGGTTGTATTTGTGTAAGTGAAGGAGCCAATATGCCTTGTGAACCTGAAGCCATAAGTGTTTTTAAGCTTAACAAAATTTTATACGCTCCTGGAAAAGCTTCAAATGCTGGCGGAGTAGCAGTTTCTGGGCTTGAAATGGCACAAAATTCTTTAAGATATAGTTGGTCCAGAGAAGAGGTTGATTCAAAGTTAAAAGAAATCATGAAAGACATTCACAATTCATGTTTGACCCATGGTCAAGAAAAAGATTATGTAAACTATGAAAAAGGGGCGAATATTGCAGGATTCATTAAAGTAGCTGATGCAATGTTAGCTCAAGGAGTTGTATAATAATGCTTGTTTCAACAGAAGCTATTTCGTTAAATTATGTCAAATATTCTGAAACTAGCATAATCGTTAAATGCTTTACAAAATCTGACGGGTTAAAATCTTATTTGTTAAAAGGGATTCGAACATCAAAAAAAAAAAAAATTAATATTGGTTTTTTTCAACCGTTAACTCAGTTAGAAATTGACGCCAACCATAGAAATAACGGAGGGCTAGAAGGCATAAGGTCTGTCAAAATTATAAACCCCTACAAAACAACATTTAGATATAATAAAAAACTGCATTGTTATGTTTTTGTCTGAAGTGCTTTCAAAAAGTATTAAAGAAGAAGAAAAAAACTTTGCACTTTTTAATTTTTTAAAAAATTCGATCATTTGGCTAGATCAATCAAATAAATTTAGCAATTTTCATATTCATTTTTTGATAAAACTATTGTCTTTCATGGGAATTTATCCAGATTTATCCAATCAAAATCTTAATAGTTTTAACATGATAGATGGAGTATTCTGTAAATATGACCGAACTGAATATTGTGTCACTGGTGAAATAGTTTCAAATTTTAAAAGTTTTTTAGGCACAGAATTTGATGATTCTGTTGATGAAGTTAATACTTCAGTAAAGAGAAAGAAATTAATTGAATTTTTAATTAAATATATGCAAATCCATTTGCCTGATTTTAAGAGACCAACCTCACTAAACATTCTTTATGAGTTATTTGGTTAGATTTTTTATTTCAATAAGTCTTTTATTTGTGTTTAACTCTGGTTATTCTCAAAAAATAATCATAATTGACAGCTCAGATAATCTCCCTATTTCAAATGTTACCGTTTTTGGAAAACAAAGCTTAAAATCATTGATTTCCAATGATAAAGGCATCGTTGATCTTGAACAATTTCATCAAAACGATACTTTATTAATTGGACATATTTCTTATTCCTCAATTCAATTAATAAATAATTTAACTTCTAATAACACTAAGGTTTTTTTAGAACCTAATACCCAAGCCTTATCAGAAGTGATTCTTTCTGTTGCAAGAAATAAAGAAAGTAGAGAAAAAATTTCCAAACAAGTTTCTTTAATAACTAATAAAGATTTAAAAATGGATTTACCTCAAACATCAGCTGATTTATTGACTTATGCAAGCGGAGTAAGAGTTCAAAAATCTCAAGGTGGTGGTGGAAGTCCAATCATCAGAGGATTTGAAGCAAATCGAGTTTTACTTGTCATTGACGGAGTTCGTATGAACAATGCAATTTATCGTTCAGGGCACTTACAAAATTCTATTACTATAAATCCTAATAGCCTTGAAAGAACTGAAGTTATATACGGACCCTCCTCTGTTGGTTACGGTTCTGATGCTCTAGGGGGTGTAGTACATTTTTATACCAAAACACCCAAAATAAATAATACTAAAAAATGGATAACTGGTGGGATTTCTTCATATAATTCTAGACTAAATAACATTGTACAAAACTTAGACCTTGAATTCAGCTCGAATAAATGGGCTAGCTATACTAATTTTTCTTTTTCGAAATTTGGTGATATAGTAATGGGTAATAATAGAAAGCATGGTTTTGACGATTGGGGATTGGATAATCATTATTTATATCCTGGTGAATATAACGACTCTATAATTATTAATGATAATCCTGAAATTCAACAAAACACATCTTATCAGCAATACGATTTAATGCAAAAATTTAATTTTTTGATCTCAGACTCCTCTAACATCATAATAAATTTTCAATATTCTAACTCATCTAATATTAACAGATTTGATAAATTAAATGAAATTAATAATGGAGATTACAAATATTCTGAATGGTATTACGGACCTCAAAAAAGAACATTGATTTCTTCCCTAATTAATGTTTCTAAAAAGAAGTGGTTTAGTGATAAAAGTAAATTTCTAGTAGCTTACCAAAAGATTGGAGAATCAAGACATTACAGAAAATTTCAAGAATTTTCAAAAACTAATCAAATAGAAAGTTTAAATGTTTTTTCTATTAACAACGATTACTTTAAAAGTTATTCAAATAATTCATCCCTTGCATATGGTTTTGAATACACTTTAAACCATGTAAGCTCAAAAGCTTATTTACAAAATTATAAGTTATCGATCTCTGGACTAACTGAATCTGATCAATTTTATAATATACCCACTAGGTATCCAAGTGATGAAGGTCATTATTCAACAGCTGCTATTTATTATGAATACAGAAAAGATATTTCAAAAAAATCCAACGTTAATATAGGGATGAGATTTACCGACACTAGATTAAGAGCAAAATGGAATGATGAAAACATAATTAATGCGAATATTGCTAATGTTCATGCTCAAAACTCCTCTATAACAAGTAGTTTTGGCTACGTATTTAGAGCAGAAAAAAACTGGAAAATAAGTGGGAATTTTTCCAGTGGTTTTAGATCTCCAAATATTGATGATATTGGAAAGATTAGGGAGCAAAAAGGAGTCCTTTCAGTTCCAAATTCTAGCCTAAAGCCTGAATATGCATATAATACTGAAATTGGACTTTCTAAATCTTCTGAAAACAAACAAAATGCATTTTCTGTAAATGCATATTACACACATATTTCTAAACACATTACCAGAGATTATTTTGAAATAAATCAGGATACCTCTACAAGTGATCCTTCCACTATAATTTTTAATTCAGAAGAAGTTGTTACAATGGCTAATGTTAATAAGGGAAATGCATACATTTATGGAGCTACTTTTGGCTTCAAATTAAGTAAATCAAATTTTTGGGGATTTAAAGGTAATATAACTTACACTCAAGGAGGCAGTGTAGATAGCGATCATCCACTGCCCTCAATTTCACCACTATTTGGACATATAACTTTTAGATATATTATCAATAGTTCAAGTGATCTTGAACTATCATATAGATTTTCTAGTTCAAAAAATCCAGATAAATACAGTATTGGAGGGGAAGATGGTTTAGAAGAAACTCCAATAATTTTTGATGGCATTGATTTTACTTATAATGGAATGCCTTCTTGGAATGTTCTTAAGCTTTCTTCGTCTTATGAGTTTTCGAAAAAATTTAAGACTCTACTTGTTTTAGATAATATTTTTGATATTCATTACAGAGAATTTGCCTCTGGAATATCGGCTCCTGGGAGAAACTTAAATTTAGTTTTAAGTTATAAGTTCTAAGTTCGACAAATTTCATCTAAAATAGTTACTTTCGCTTTTAGTAAATTTCGATTTATTCACAATGGCATTTAAAGAATACAAAGGTTTAAATTTATCTCAAGTTGCTGATGAAGTTCTAGCAGAGTGGGAAAAAAACCGCTCTTTTGAAAAAAGCATTAGTTTAAGAAAAAACGCTTCTAAATTTATTTTTTATGAAGGACCCCCTTCAGCTAATGGTATGCCAGGCATCCATCATGTTATGGCTAGAAGTATCAAAGATATTTTTTGCAGATATAAAACTCTTAAAGGATTTCAGGTTGATAGAAAAGCTGGATGGGATACGCACGGCCTTCCTATTGAACTTAGTGTTGAAAAGGACTTAGGGATCACAAAAGAAGACATAGGAACTAAAATTTCTGTTGAAGATTATAATAAAGCTTGTAAAAAAGCTGTTATGAAGTATACGGATGTTTGGAACGATTTAACTAAAAAAATGGGTTATTGGGTAGACATGAGCAATCCTTATGTTACTTATAAATCTAAATATATTGAATCAGTTTGGTGGTTGTTAAAAGAGCTTTTTGATAAAAATTTAATTTACAAAGGTTATACCATACAACCCTATTCACCTAAAGCCGGAACAGGATTAAGCTCTCATGAGCTAAATCAGCCTGGAACTTATCAAGATGTTAGTGACACAACAGTAACTGCTCAGTTTAAAGCCTTAAAAAATTCTCTACCTGAATCCTTGGCTAGCTATGAGGTTTTATATTTTTTAGCCTGGACAACTACTCCGTGGACACTTCCTTCAAATACCGCTCTAACAGTCGGTGCAAAAATAAAATATAGTGTAGTATCAACCTTCAATCAATACACCCATCAATTTACAAATGTTGTTCTAGCAAGTGATCTTATAGGAAAGGTGTTTAGCGGAAATTACTCAGAAGTTAATTCAAAAAACGATCTCAAATATGATTCTTCAGTTGATAAAAAAATTCCTTTTTTAATTAATGATTCAATAAATGGAAGTGAATTAGTTGGAATAAAATATTCTCAACTGTGGGAAGAAGCTCCTTTACCTTATAAAGATTCTGAAAATGCTTTTAGAATCATTCAAGGTGACTTTGTAACAACAGAAGATGGTACCGGAATCGTTCATACGGCCCCTACTTTTGGAGCAGATGATGCAAAAGTTGCTAAAATGGCTTCTCCTGAAATACCCGCGTTATTGATTCTTGATGAAAATCAACAACCTGTTCCATTAGTTGATTTACAAGGTAAGTTCAGAAAAGAACTTGGCTTTTTAGCAGGAAAGTTTGTTAAAAACGAGTATTATGATAAAGGAAATATCCCAGAAAAATCTGTAGATGTTGAAATTGCTATCAAACTTAAAGAACAAAATAAAGCTTTTAAAGTTGAAAAATATGTTCATAGTTATCCAAACTGCTGGAGGACTGATAAACCAATATTATATTACCCATTAGATTCTTGGTTTATAAAAGTTACTGATAAAAAAGAAGATTTAGTAGAACTTAATAAATCTATAAACTGGAAGCCTAAATCTACTGGAGAGGGTAGATTTGGAAACTGGCTGGCTAATGCAAATGACTGGAATTTATCAAGGTCTCGATATTGGGGAATTCCTCTGCCAATATGGAGAACAATTGATTCTAAAGAAGTGTTAGTTATTGGTTCAATGAAAGAATTAAAAACAGAAATTCAAAAATCTGTTTCCAAAGGATTTATGAGTGATGATCCTTTTGAAAGCTTTGATCACATGGACATGAGCGATGATAATTATGATAAAATTGACTTGCATAAAAATGTAGTCGATAATATTATTCTTTGCTCTAAAAAGGGTGAAAAAATGTATCGCGAACCTGATTTAATTGACGTTTGGTTTGATTCAGGATCAATGCCTTATGCACAGTGGCATTACCCATTTGAAAACAAAAATAAAATTGACAATAACGAGGCTTTCCCTGCTGATTATATTGCTGAGGGAGTAGACCAGACAAGAGGATGGTTTTATACTCTTCACGCTATTGCAACAACTGTGTTTAAGTCCATAGCTTATAAAAATGTGATTTCTAATGGTCTTGTTTTAGATAAAAATGGTCAAAAAATGTCCAAAAGACTAGGGAACGCCGTTGATCCGTTTAAAACTATTTCTGATTTTGGACCAGATGCTACAAGGTGGTATATGATTAGTAACGCGAACCCTTGGGATAATTTAAAATTTGATTTAGAGGGAATTGAAGAAAGTAAACGTAAATTCTTTGGAACACTTTACAACGTTTATTCATTTTTTGCTTTATACGCTAATATTGATAATTTCAGTTATAGCGAAAATGAAATAAACATAAATGACAGACCGGAACTAGACAAATGGATATTATCTGAACTTAATTCTTTAGTCGCTGAAACTGATGACCATTTTAATAATTATGAACCTACAAAAGCAGCAAGAGCAATTTCAAACTTTGTTCAATTATACTTAAGTAATTGGTATGTAAGATTATCTAGAAGAAGGTTCTGGAAAGGTTCCTACGGTTACGATAAAATTAGTGCTTATCAAACGCTTTATAAATGTTTAATAGTAGTTTCTAAGTTATCATCTCCCATCGCACCTTTTTTTATGGACAGGCTATATAAAGATTTGGTAACTAATACATCCGAAAACTCTTTAGATTCGGTTCATCATGATGAATTTCCGGTTTCAAATTCCAAAGAAATATACCCAGATCTTCAACAAAAAATCAGAAATGCTCAAACCATATGTTCATTAGTTTTATCTCTTAGAAAAAAAGAAAAAATTAAAGTTCGTCAGCCTCTTTCTAAAATTATGATCCCGTTTTCTAGTGAAAATCAGAAAAAAGAAATCCTTGAAATTTCTGAACTAATTAAATCTGAGGTAAATGTTAAAGAGGTAGAGCTTATAGCTAATTCATCTGGTATTCTAATTAAAAAAGTTAAACCTAATTTTAAATCTCTTGGGCCTAAACTTGGCAAGAAATTATCTTCAGTAATGGCTAAAATTAAAACTCTTGGTGATTCTGAAATTAGACAAATTGAAGCCAACCAATCTATCACTATTGCTTTAGATTCTGAAAAAATAGTTTTAGAGCCGGCCGACTTAGAAATTGTTTCAGAAGATATTGAAGGATGGCTAGTGGCTTCTGAAAATGGTGTAACTGTTGCTCTTGACGTTCAATTAAATGATTCGCTAATAAATGAAGGTATCTGTAGAGAATTAGTAAATCGAATTCAAACTTTAAGAAAGGAAAGTGGACTTCTAGTTACTGATAAAATTAATTTAAAAATTCAAAAGGATATTATCCTTGAAAAAGCTATTTTTGAAAACCAAGAATATATTTTATCTGAGACTTTGGCTGAAAAACTTGAGGTTTTAGATGATTTAAATACCGGAATTGAATTAGAATTTGATAATATTAAATCTAAATTACATTTAACCAAAATTGATTAATTATGGCAATTACAAGATACCTAGACAAAGACTTAAAGTATTTTAAATCTTTAATTGAAGAAAAAATTGAAAAAGCTCAAAATGATTTAGCATTGATTAAAAGTGCATACATGAACGACGGAGACAACGGAACTGAAGATACTTCCCCAACATTTAAAGCTTTTGAAGAAGGTTCTCAAACTATGTCAAAAGAAGCTAATACTCAGCTTGCTATTCGTCAAGAGAAATTTATTAGAGATTTAAAAAGCGCTCTTATTAGAATAGAGAATAAGACTTATGGAGTTTGTAGAGTTACTGGAAAGTTAATTAACAAAAAAAGACTTGAACTTGTTCCTCATGCTAGCTTAAGTATCGAAGCTAAGAATCTTCAAAAATAATTTTTGAATAATTCCGTCTTATGAGTTTTAAGAAATCGTTACTTATTGTTCTTTTAATTTTAATAGCTGACCAAGTTTCAAAAGTATATATAAAGTTAAATTTTCCCTTAACCCTTTACGGTCAACTACCATTGTTTGATCTAGGATGGTTTAAATTATTATTTATTGAAAATAAAGGAATGGCCTGGGGAGCTACTATAAATGATTTTTTACCTTTTATTTCAGAAAGAAGTGGAAAATTATTTTTAACCTTGTTTAGAGTTGTAGCTGTTACTTTTATTTTTTACTGGCTGTATGATAGTGTCAAAAAAAATGCTGAAAAACTATTAATAATAAGCCTCTCATTAGTTTTAGCAGGTGCATTTGGTAATATAATTGACTCTGTTTTTTACGGTTATATATTTACAGAAAGTTATTATAACGTGGCTCAGTTTAGCCCTGGTAACGGATATGAGTCTTTTTTTCATGGTCATGTTGTAGACATGCTGCAGTTTCCAATGTTTTCATGGGAATGGCCGACGTGGTTGCCATATATTGGGGGAGAAAGTTTTACTTTTTTTGAGCCTGTTTTTAATATAGCAGACACATCAATTTCGATTGGAGTTGGAATAATGCTATTATTTAACAAAAAAATATATCCTCAAAATTCATAAATTTTATTTGGAGTTAAACAATAGTTCATTTTAATGTCATTAATGTTAATGTCTATTATTTTTTCAATTGGATCAAAAAAAGATATTCCAATTTTAATAGTGTTTTCTGAACATTTTTTTAAAAATCTATCATAATAACCTCCGCCGTACCCAACTCTATGACCTGATTTATCAAAGCATAGTAAAGGAACAAAAACAACTTCAATTTGATTCTCATTAATCTGAATTCCTGACTGAGGTTCAGCAATACCTAGCCCATTTTCTTTTAGTAAAGTTGCGTCTGTCAATAGAAAATTTACAAAAGATTTATTTTCTAAATTTAATTTTGGAAGAATAACATTCTTATCTTTTCCTTGGATAACCTGAATAATTAGTTTAGTATCAATTTCATTATTTTTTTCAATTGGAAAAAACACATGGAAATTATTATAATCCCATATGTTTAGTTTTAAAACCTGGTTTGCAATATCTATGCTAAGATCTTGAACCTTACCATCTGAAAAAGCACTTCTTTTCTTTTTAAAATTTAATCTTAGAGTTTGCTTTTTCACTTTTTCTTGGTCTTAAACTTATTGCCTTTGTAAATCATATATGGCATAGGTAAAAGAACTGAAATAAAGTATACAATACTTGCTGTAGATTCATCAAAAGCTGTATAAAAAATCAAGAAAATTAATGAGGAATATATTGCAAGGTTTATAAAAAACTTTTTGAAAAAAACTAAATAATTTTTTAAATCAAAAGCTTCTTTTTCTTTTTTAGACATAGTATTATAACCAGCTAATAACATATCTGCATTATTTTCATTTGTTAGATACGCAACTCCAATAAAACAAATATTTGTTACAATTATTGCAATAAAAAATTCAGTTTCCATAGATTTATTAAGTGTCACTAAGATAAAAGAATTAATTTTAAACCGTGATTAGTACTTCTTTAAAAATTGAGCTTTCTACTATGCCCTCAGAACCTGGGGTATACCAGTTTTTCAATAAAGAAGACAAAATAATTTACATTGGAAAGGCTAAAAATTTAAAAAAAAGAGTTGCCTCATATTTTCAAAAAAACGTTGGTTCTAGGAAGACTAAAAATTTAGTTAAAAACATACATGAAATTAAACATATTGTAGTTTCGACTGAATCAGATGCGTTACTGTTAGAAAATTCTCTAATTAAAAAATATCAACCTAAATACAATATTTTACTGCGTGATGACAAAACTTATCCATGGATTGTAATAAAAAAAGAAGCTTTTCCAAGGGTTTTAACAACGAGAAGAGTTGAAAAAGACGGTTCTGAGTATTTTGGGCCTTTCACGAATTACAAAACCGTAAGAACAATTATGGGAGTTTTTTCAACCCTTTATTCCCTTAGAACATGTCATTATGATTTAAAAGAAAAAAACATAGTCGAAAAGAAATATAAAGTTTGTCTAGAATACCATATAGGTAATTGCTTAGGAGGATGTGAAGGACATCAAAAAGAAGAGGATTATGATGTTTATATTTCTAATATTAGAGATTTTTTGAAAGGAAATTTGTCGAGTTCTTTAAACTATTTCAAAAATGAAATGAAAACCGCATCAGACTGTTTACAATTTGAAAAAGCTCAGTCAGCAAAGGAAAAAATAGAACTTCTAGAAAATTATCAATCCAAATCAACAGTAGTTAGTTCTAAACTAAATAATATTGATGTGTTCAGTATTATTTCAGATTCTTCTCATGCATATGTTAATCATTTACAAGTTGCATTTGGTCGAATTGTTAGATTTCATAATGTAGAAATCAAAAAAAAATTAGAAGAAACAGATAGAAAGCTTTTACTTATGACTCTGGTTAATTTAAGAGACAAGTTTAATTCAAAAAACAATATTGTAATTTCTAATATTAAATTTGACAAAATTTTAGATTTAAAATTTATTTTTCCTAAAGCAGGTGATAATAAAAAACTATTAGATCTTTCTGTTAGAAATGCAACTCAATTTAAAATTGAAAAACTAAAACAGGTTCAAATAGTTGATCCCGAAAGACACACAAATAGAATTTTAAATCAAATGAAAACTGATTTAAGATTAAATAAAATGCCTGTTCACATTGAATGTTTTGATAATTCTAATATTCAGGGCTCAAACCCTGTAGCGTCGTGTATTGTTTTTAAAAATTCTAAGCCTTCAAAAAAAGATTATAGACATTTTAATATTAAAACTGTTGAAGGACCTGATGACTATGCCTCTATGGAAGAGGTTGTTTATAGAAGATACAGACGAATGCTAGATGAAAAATTAAGTTTGCCAAGCTTAATAATTATTGATGGCGGAAAAGGTCAATTAAGCTCTTCAATAAAAGCTTTAAAAAAACTAAACTTAGAAAATACTATCGCAATTTTAGGTATTGCTAAAAGGTTAGAAGAAATTTTTTATCCTAATGATCCAATCCCTTTGTATTTGAATAAAAAATCAGAAACTTTAAAAATAATTCAACAAATGAGAAATGAAGCTCACCGTTTTGCAATTAATTTTCACAGAAATAAAAGAAGTAAACAAGCCTTAACTTCATCCTTTGACGGAATTCCAGGAATTGGAGAAAAAACAAAAACTGCATTATTGAAAAGATTCAAATCTTTAAAAAATATAAAAGAAACTTCTTTAGAGCTTCTGATTAGTGAAGTTGGAGAGAGTAAAGCAAAAAAATTAAAAGATTTTTTAAATTCAATGAGTTAGTATTTATTATTTTTGTCAAACTATGCGCTTGAAAATTTTTTGGAGTTTAACTGTTTTTTTTATTGGTTTTCAAATTAATGCTCAGAGTTATTCTGGAGTAAAAGCGCCATTCATTAATAAATCATTTGATGCATTTAAAACAGGAGAATCCCTAAAGTTCAGGATTCATTATGGATTCTTTAACGCTAGTTACGCCACATTAAACCTTGAGGAGGATGTTGTGAATGGTAAAAACGTATTTAAAGCTACTGCAATAGGCAGAACTACTGGTATCGCAAGGTGGTTTTTTAAAGTTGATGATATTTACAAAACGTTTTTTGACAAAGATTTAGTTCAGCCTATTAAATCCACTCGAAATATTTATGAAGGAGGCTATACAAAAAATGTAGAAATTAATTACGACTATTCAAGCAACTTAGCTAATATTAATGATATTAAAAACTCTAAATTGAGTTCTGCAAAAATTGAACAAAATGTTCAAGATTTAATCTCTACATTTTATTTTCTTAGAAATCATTTTGATGTTAATAAGCTTAAAAAAAACGATTTTATTCGAATTAATATTTTTTTTGATGCTGAAAATTATCCTTTTAGAATGAAGTTTTTAGGTTATGAAGATGTTTACACAAAGTTTGGTATAATAAATTGTTTGAAATTTAGACCCTATATAGAATCTGGAAGAGTTTTTAGAGATAGTGAAAGCTTAACTTTATGGGTTAGTAACGACAAGAATAAGCTTCCTGTGAAAATTGAAGCAGGACTTAGAATTGGGTCTATTGAAGCTGATTTGGAAGAATTTCGTGGATTAAAACATCCTTTTAAAATAAAATTAAATGAATAAAATATTTGTTGCTCTTCTAATATGTATTCTTTTAATATCCTGTGGTCAGGAAAAGCCTGAAACTAACAAGCCTAAAATAGTAAAAGAAAAAATTATAAAACAATTTGGATACACTTTAAATGATTACACCGTTAAAAGAGATACGGTAAAAAAAGGAGATTCATTTGGATCAATTTTAGAAAACAACAACCTTTTTTATCCTCAGATTTACAACATTGTTCAAAAAGCAAAAAAAGTATTTGATGTAAGAAGAATTAATTTAGGAAAACCATACACTATACTTTTCTCAAAAGATTCTGTTAAGACCCCTAAAGTTCTTATATACCAGCCTAATTTAATAGATTACGTTGTTGTATCTCTAACTGATTCTCTTTTTGCTGAAAAAAAATCTAAAGCAGTTAAATTAAAAGAGTTTGAGGCGGAAGGTGTTATAACTAGCTCTTTGTCCGAAACTATGGAAGAAAAAAAACTTTCTCCATTATTGTCTAATGAACTTTCTGAAATTTATGCTTGGACAATCGATTTTTTCAGGCTTGAAAAGGGAGATAATTTTAAAATTATTTATTCTGCAAAGTTTGTAGATGATTCAATTGCCGTTGGATTAAATAGAATTCATTCGGCCTATTTTGAACACAGAGGAAAACCTTTTTATGCAATTGAATTTGAAACCGATCCAAAAAGAGGTCTTTTTGAGTATTTTGATGAAAATGGTAAAAATTTAAGAAGAGCTTTTTTAAGAGCACCGGTTCAATTTAGTAGAATTTCGTCAAGATACAATTTAAAAAGAAAAATTGCTTATTACGGAAGAGTTAGACCTCATTTAGGAACTGATTTTGCTGCTCCTAGGGGAACTCCCATACGAGCTACTGCTAGTGGTACAGTAACAAAAGCTAGCTATACACGTTCTAATGGAAACTATATTAAAATCAAACACAACGGCACTTATTCAACTCAATACCTGCATATGGATAAGAGAGGAGTTAAGGTTGGTGAGTTTGTAAAACAAGGCGATTATATTGGAACAGTAGGAATGACAGGAAATACTAGTGGGCCCCACGTATGTTACAGGTTTTGGAAAAACGGAAAACAAGTTGATCCTTTAAAACAAAAGCTTCCTGAAGCCAAGCCTATTTCTAAAGAACTAAAGAAAAGGTATTTAAAATATATGATGCCAGTAAAAAATCAGCTTGATTCTATTGAATCCATTACCTTTGAAAAAAAATCAATTAGATGACTTTAAAAAAGATAAATCCAACCAAAACTAAATCTTGGAGTAAGTTAACTGCTCATTTTAAAGAAATCGAAAATAAGGAAATTAAAAACTTACTTTCATCCAGACCTAATCCATCTGATTTTAATTTGAGTTGGAATGATTTTAATATCGATATTTCAAAAAATAGGATTGACAATGAAACTCTTAGTCTACTTATAGATTTGTCGAAAGAATGTGATTTAGAAGACGCTATCTCAAAGCAGTTCAGTGGGGATGTAATCAATGAAACCGAAAAAAGAGCTGTTTTACATACAGCTATTCGAACAGATGGAAATAAAAAAATTAATGTAAATGGCTTAGATGTCGTCCCTTCAATTTTAGAAACTAGAAATCAAATAAAAAAATTTACCAACGATGTTATTTCGGGAAATCTTAAAGGGCATACAGGAAAATTATTTACCGATGTTGTTAATATTGGGATTGGAGGTTCAGACCTTGGCCCCGTTATGGTTGTTGAAGCGTTAAAGCATTACTCGTCTAGACTAAAACCTCATTTTGTTTCTAATGTTGACGGAGATCATGTTTTAGAAATAATTAAGGATTTAAATCCTGAAACTACTCTATTTGTTATAGTTTCTAAAACCTTTACAACTCAAGAAACTATTTCTAACGCTAATACTATAAAAAACTGGCTTATTTCAAAACTAGACAAAAACGCAATCTCAAAACATTTTGCTGCTGTTTCAACAAATCTAATTGAAATCGAAAATTTCGGAATTAACTCAAAAATGGTTTTTTCAATGAACGACTGGGTTGGAGGAAGGTTTTCTCTTTGGAGCTCAGTGGGGCTTTCTATAAGTTTGGCTGTTGGGTATGAAAACTTTAACAAACTCCTCTCTGGTGCTAATAAAATGGACAATCATTTTCAAAATACTAAACTAGAAAACAATATCCCTGTTGTTTTAGCACTTTTAAGTATCTGGTACAACAACTTTTTTGAATGCGAAACAGAAGCGGTAATTCCTTATACTCAATACTTAAGCAGATTACCAGCTTATCTTCAGCAGGCCATTATGGAGAGTAACGGAAAAAGTGTTGATAGAGGTGGAAATCCTGTAAAATACCAAACCGGAAATATAATTTGGGGCGATACTGGAACAAATTCTCAACATGCCTTTTTTCAATTAATTCATCAAGGAACAAAGTTAATTCCGTGTGATTTTATTGGTTTTAAAAAACCTCTTTTTAAAGAGAATACTCAACATGACAAATTAATGTCTAATTTTTTTGCTCAAACCGAGGCTTTAATGATGGGTAAATCCGAAAAAACTGTTGTTAATGAATTAAAAAATGCTGGTCTGAGTGAACATGAAATCAATTCATTAAAAACTTTTAAAATATTTGAAGGTAATAGGCCTACAAATACTTTTGTAATAGATCAATTAACACCTGAAAACCTAGGGTCTTTAATAGCTATGTATGAACATAAAATCTTTGTTCAAGGTATTATATGGAATATTTACAGTTATGACCAGTGGGGGGTGGAACTCGGAAAACAATTAGCCTCTAAGGTCTTAAAAGAAATAGAAAATGAAAAAATTTCCAACCACGACAGCTCAACTAATTCATTATTAAAAAGCTATTTATCTAATTAACAGTTATTTCCATTTTAATTAGGGATTATTCAACAAATCCTAAATACACTGAGTTATACACAAAATTTGTTAAAAAAAAGTCCTTCCCTCTTAACACTTATTTAACAAAATTTAAGCACATTTGTAGAATATTAACTACAATAAAATTTATGAAAAAAATAACCTTACTTTTTACAGCAATTCTGATTTCAGGATTCTGTTACGCTCAAAACGTTATAACAGGTACAGTTGTTGACGCTGAATTAGGCTCTGGTCTTCCAGGTGCAACAGTGCTTGTTAAGGGGACTTCTAATG